>OLXM01000016.1_pt1 | contig 28725 bp, 23 predicted proteins | sample 1673361 | NCBI WGS metagenome assembly OLXM01 (sample SAMEA103958109, study PRJEB25191) | human gut metagenome | biome: human-associated habitat [ENVO:00009003]; feature: intestine environment [ENVO:2100002]; material: feces | place: Germany | collected 2013/2015
CGCTATTGTTAAGCTCGGGTGCTGTTTGCTCAGCCAAACACCGTAAAAACAGCAAACCGGAACTCTATAATTGATTTTTATTTTGTAACAAGTTTTTACTCTTTGTACGATATTTGCATGCTTTTCCTCCCATTGTTTTCATGAGTGAGATCTGAATTATGACGGATAGCTATAAATCATAATTCTGTGCAACTCAATCCTAATGACCGATTTACATCAGGTCTGTGTTGGGAAATGGTTCTCTTGAGACCTGATGTAAAGCTTTTTGTTTACTGCTTCAGACTATATACCTCCTCAAGTGATAATCCTGTCATTTCTGCAACAAGATCAGCAGACATACCATTGTCAAGCATTTTTTTCGCAACTTCCACAATACCTTCCGCACGTCCTTCTGCACGTCCTTCTGCACGTCCTTCTGCACGTCCTTCCGCTATGCCTTCTGCGCGTCCTTCTGCAAATTTCTTCTTCTCTGCCGTTCTTATGGCATTGACTATATCGCGGTAGGCATTGACGCTGTCTTCATATAGCTTTAGTTCCTGCTTGTTAAACTTGGCTATCTCTGCTTGCTCGAAAAGACGGGTGAAGACACGCTCCTGCAATGCGGCAGGACGCTGCATTAATTTGGAGAGATTCTTTAATATGTACATCCACTTGTCATACATAGTGACAAGTTCGTTCTCTTTTTTATCAAACTTAGGTATCTCTACGTATATGTATGTAAGCTTGTCATAGAATACCTCGTGGGTATCCACCTCCATCAACTTCACTTCATGGTGCCAGCGCTTAGCATTCTCAAGGCCATCAGCAAAATTGAAGTTCAGCAAGCCTATTGTGTATACTGGGTTGAGATGGAAGTCCCAATCACCTCCACGCTGCGCCTGTTCACGAATAGGAAACGTGGAATAATAGATTGTTCGGTCCTTGAAGAACTCTTGGTATACGTTCTGCATCTCTACAATGAACTTATCGCCCTTGTCGTTCTCGCAATATACATCGAAGATGGCACGACGGGCATCAGAACGGTCGCCAAGTTGTTCGGAATTGAGATAAGTGACATCCTGCACGTTCTGCTCGCCATGAAACATAGCGTTCAGAAAGCTTATAAGCAACTCCTTATTAAACTCAGAGCCGAACAAGCGCTTAAAGCCAAAGTCTGTATGTGGATTTATGTATTTCTCTGTCATAATGCTGTTTTTTATCATTCAATTAGCAAATTTACAGCATTTTCGTTAATAAACCAACATCGGTTGTTAGAAATTAAAAAAATATGTCTTCCTGTCAAAGCAGCATGTGAAAGCGGACTGAATTCTGATGACTTAAAGAGCCGCTTTATGCTGCTTTAGAGCCACTTTCCCACTCTAATACAGCTGCAGTATGGAAAGGTATCAATATTTCTGACGCAGCAAAATACGATAAAAACGGCTCTGGAAATCTCTATAATCGTGGCGGTCTGCCTCCCATTCCCGGGCGCATGCCTGAGGGCGGCGGTCCCATTCTGTCCGGTCGTCCCTGTCCGCCGGGTCCTCGCTGTCCGTTGCCTCTCATGCCGCTTCTTGCCTGCTTGCCGCCGAAGAGATTGAGGCGGTAGATGACGTGGAGCATGGTGTAGCTGTTGATGGAGTTGGTTCAGAAGGGACTGGATATGGGCGTGTTCGTGAAGGATCCGGACGGCTCCGTCTGGTGCGACCTCACGGCCGACGGACTTGACAGGAAACTGCTCATCCGTTCTGACGGAACGTCGGTTTACATCACCCAGGATCTGGGAACGGCCGAAAGGCGTTTCGCTGAATATCACCTTGACTCTCACGTCTATGTGGTCGGCAACGAGCAGAACTACCACTTCCAGGTGTTGAAACTGATCCTCAAGAAGTTGGGATTCGAATGGTCCGACAACATATTCCATCTTTCCTACGGAATGGTCGAGCTGCCTGAGGGCAAGATGAAATCCCGTGAGGGAACAGTTGTGGATGCCGATGACCTTATCCAGAAGATGTACGAGGAGGCGAGAGCCACTTCCGACGAGTCCGGCAAGCTGGCCGACATGAGCGAGGAGGACAAGGCGAAGCTCTATCACATGATAGGTCTTGGTGCCCTTAAGTACTTCATCATCAAAGTCGATCCGAAGAAGACGATGCTCTTCAACCCGAAGGAGTCCATCGACTTCAACGGCAACACCGGCCCGTTCATCCAGTACACCCACGCCCGCATCCGCTCCATTCTGCGCAAGGCCGCGGAGAAAGGCATTGAATATTCCGCCTCTCCTCTGCCGAAGGTGGAGCTCAGCGCCAAGGAGATCAGACTCATAAAGTTGCTGAACACCTTCCCGGCCAAGATAGCCGAAGGCGCGCAGGCATATTCACCGGCCGTCATCGCCAACTATGCCTACGACATTGCCAAGGAGTTCAACCAGTACTACCACGACACGCCGATCCTGAAGGAGGAGAACGAGGATGTGCTCAAGATGCGTCTGGTGCTGATCGACACGCTTTCCGCTGTCCTTCGCAAGGCGATGGGCATTCTTGGAATCGAACTTCCTGAGAGAATGTAGGAATATCCAGATGTCCGAAACGGATTATATGTTCCCGACCTCCAAAAAGGAGGTTGAAGCCTTAGGGTGGGACTACATCGACATCATCCTTTTCACGGGTGATGCCTTTGTGGACCACCCTTCTTTCGGCACGGCCTGCATAGCCCGCTGGCTTCAGCATTTCGGCTACCGGGTCGCTGTCGTTCCGCAGCCCAACTGGAGGGATGACCTCAGGGATTTTAAGAAGTTAGGCGCCCCGAGGCTCTATTTCGGAGTGAACGCCGGTGCTATGGATTCGATGGTGAACCATTACACTGCCGGCAAGCGTCTCCGTCACGATGACGCCTACACGCCGGAAGGCAAGGCCGGACAGAGGCCGGATTATGCGGTCAGTGTCTATACGAACATATTAAAAAAACTCTATCCCGATGTTCCGGTCATCATCGGGGGAGTCGAGGCTTCGCTCCGTCGGCTTACCCATTATGACTATTGGAAAGATGAACTTGTTCCGTCCATATTGCAGTGGTGCAAGGCTGACTACCTTTGCTACGGGATGGGGGAGAAGCCGATGTTGGAACTGACGAGAGCCATTGAGGCGCAGAGGAATATTCACGAAATCCATAGGATCCCGCAGATCGCTTTCCTTATGAGCGGAAAGTGGAAGGTCAAGGAGCCGTTGGTGCTTCATTCGTTCGAGGAGTGCAAGAAGGATAAGAAAGCGTTCGCCGAGAACTTTCATCTGATTGAGACTCATGCCAATATGATGCATCCTGCGACGATCATCGAGCCTGTCGGGAATGGTTATGTGCAGATCAATCCACCATATTCACCGTCCACGACCGAGGAGATGGACTCGTTCTGGGACCTGCCTTTCACCAAGTTGCCGCATCCGCGCTACAAGGGGAAGAGGATCCCGGCCTATGACATGATCAAGGATTCCATCATCACTCACCGAGGGTGCTTCGGAGGATGTAATTTCTGCACCATCGCCGCGCATCAGGGTAAGTTCATCCAGTCCCGTTCGCAGGAGTCCATAGTCGCTGAGGTTAAGAAATTGGCCAAGATGCCAGGCTTTGCGGGGAATATCTCCGATCTCGGGGCCCCTACGGCCAATATGTATATGATGCGTGGCAAGAACCCGGACCTTTGCGACAAATGCCGCAGGAAATCCTGTCTGTTTCCGGCTCCGTGTCCGAATATGAACCGTTCTCACAAACAGGTGCTTGAGTTGTACCGGAAGGTCGATGCCGTGCCGGGAATACGCCATTCCTACATCGGCAGCGGGATCCGTTACGACCTCTTCCTCGATGAGAAAGGCTTTGTGGACGAGACATCCAAGCCTTACCTCAAGACTTTGATTCTTGACCACACTTCCGGCCGAATGAAGGTGGCTCCGGAACATACCGAGGACAAGGTGCTCCAGTACATCGCCAAGCCGTCTTTCAAGCTCTTTGAGAGATTGCGCTATGAGTTCGACAAGATCTGCGCCCAGAACGGACGGCGCACCGGAATCGTTCCATATTTCATCTCCTCGCACCCAGGCTGCACGATGAAGGATATGGAGAACCTGTCCAAAAATCCTGCTTTGAAAGGAATATATATGGATCAGGTGCAGGATTTCACACCGACTCCGATGACCACCTCATCCGTGATGTACTACACCGGAATCGATCCCCGAACGATGAAACCGGTCTTTGTGGAGCGTGATCCGGAGAAGAAGAAACGACAGAAATCGTTTTTTTTCAGAAAATAGTTCGCGGATTGCTTCTCAATTCGGAAAAATGTCTTAATATTGCACCCGAAAACGATAAACAATCTTTATTTGGTTTATATGAGTATGGCACCAGATCAGAAGAAAAGACACGTGGTAAGCTACGAGAATATGTCCGAAGCGCTTGCCGCAGCGTTCAATGAGAAATATCCAAGAGGTTTCAGCGACTATCTCCCTGACCTTGTCAAGTATCCAAAACCTGACGGCACCAGTTTCTATGCTGTTACCGTCGAGACGGATGATTCCATCAACCTTGTGAAGATCAAGGTGAAAACCGATGATGCCGAGGCTCTTGAGAGATGGCTTGAGGGAGAGGAGGACGCCGAGAACGAGGATGTTGCAGGATCTTCAGCTGACGCTCCGGCCGACACCACCCTTCCGGATGACAACATCTCTCAATACGGCGGAGATGACGATTCCGCTGAATAGTCAGGAATATAGTTTATAACAATTTAAGGCCTGGATTCCAGTAGGATTTCAGGCCATTTCTGTATCCTTTTTCAGAGGGACAATTATCACTTCTCAAGCGTCTTTCGGTCCTCATCCCGCTTTTAGAGTGTGGAGTTTCTTCACAGTATGAATTTATCTGATTATGATTTATGTGTGGGGTGTTTTCGTTATTTTTGTGTCCGGAAAAATGTAATGATGTTGAATTATCTTCATAAGATATTGGAAAAAGCACTTCTTTTGGTGCTTGCCTTTGGCGTTGCCGCATGCTCGGAAGGCATTACAATCACTGATTTGAGGAATGGGGACCTGTTGTTCGTGGTCAATGGCCAAGGGAACAACATCACGGATGTGACGGACGGGGTGGATGGACTTGGAATCGATCATATCGCGCTTTTCTCAGACGGGAACGTCGTTGAGGCTATTCCGGAATATGGAGTTGTGGAAAACCCGTTGGACAGTTTTCTGGTCCGATTGAGTGATAGGGAGTCAGTGCTTGTGGGGAGGATTGAAGGGGTGGACGTTGAAGAGAGTGTGGCGAATGCGAGAAAGTTCCTCGGAAGGCCCTACGATGACATATTTATGCCGAGTGACAGCGCGATCTATTGTTCGGAACTCGTGCAGAAGTCGTTTGTTTTCAAAGACAGGTTAAAAGAACGTGACCATAATGTGAAAGGAATGGCGGTGGTGCGTGATGATGTGAAAGATATGAATCCGAAAGTAACAGGGAGCGGGGATAAGCATTTTGTTTTCGGCACGATTCCGATGTCCTTTCACGACAGCGCCGGAAGGGTGACTGAATTCTGGACAAAATTCTATGAGGTGCGTGGGTTGACGGTTCCTGAGGGAGAGCCCGGGACGAACCCCGGCCAGCTTTCCCGTGACCCTAATGTCAGGATTCTTGGTTATTTACAGTAATTTGGCTAGATTGTCGTAATACTGCTTGCTGACGGGAATATGCCCGACTCCGTCGCGGATGAACTCCGTGTAGATGACACCGTCCTTGTCTCTGCTCAGTACCTTGATGTGGCGAGGATTGACGTAATATGACCTGTGGCAGCGCACGAATCCGTGCTTGAGGGCGTCAGTCTCAAGGCTTTTCATCGAGTTCCTCAGCTGGTATGTCTTGACACGGTCGTTCTCCAGATAGTGGATGTTGATATAATTGGCTTCCGCGCTGACATAAAGCACGGCCGAAGGGTCTATCGTCAGTTTCAGCCTTTTGTGCTCATCGTAGAACTTTACCAGAGACTCCTCCGGAGCCTGCCCGGCGTTGGCCAGATCGTAGTTCTTGTTGGATATGATCCTCAGCAGAATGCAGAGCAGGTATGGATAGACCAGCGTCAGGCACACGACTTCAAAACAGTAGGAAAGTGCCGTGAAATATGGCATACCTCCGGCTTTCTTGTAGAACAGCGAGGTGTAGAGCGCGAAGAAGAACGACGTTACCAGCACTTCTCCGAAGCACCAGACCGCATAATGCCACCATCTGAAAGGAATATACTTGTAGAGGAACGAGAAAACAAGCCGTGTCAGGGCCAGTACACCGATCATAATGCAGGACAGCATCAGCAGATGGAATGTCCACGATTTTCCTCCGATGTCGTAAAAATCCGACAAAGAGAACGGATTATAGACAAAGCAAAACACGAAGAAGAACAGCGGCATCAGCACCGCGTATTTTACTTGGCTGGCGTAGCCTTTCGAGACCCTCAATGGTGTGTTCATAGCCTTAAAACTTGTCCCAATCCCGTCAAAACCGTCCCGTGATATGCCGGGACGAAATTCCCGAGTCTGGATTATCGTCCCTAAAATACTGCAATTTTTCCGCCAAACAAGGGTTTTGTGACATTTTTCATACCTCTGAAAACACTTTCTTCGTCACAAGGAGCAAATACGGTACTTTTGCAGACGAGAAATCAAACACAATGATTATGGAACAGATCATAAACACTTTTGAATATTCCGTGGCTCCGGAGAACATAGACTATCAGGGTCAAGCCACCGTGCCTTCCATCTGTGGCAGCATCATCAACGCGATCGGACAGAACATCCGCAAGGAAGGCTGCGGAATCGATGTGATGAGAAAAGCGGGGCGTTCGTGGGTCCTGCTCCGCTCGGCTTTCGAGATAGATGACCGGCCAAGCCTTTACGACAACTATAACGTCAAGGTTTGGCCGGTGAAAGGCAAAGGTCTTACATATAACAGATGCGTCAAGTTGACGGACGCGGAAGGAGAGGAGATCGGCCGAGGGACAACTGAGTGGTGCGTGATCGACATACACACCAGAAAGCCGATTTTCCCTGAGCTCGGGCTTACGGACGTGGATATTCCTATTCCTTGCAAAAGTCCAAGGCGTATAATCGATTTCCTGCCGGATTTCATCAAGCACAAGGAGGTCGGTTACAGTGAGTGTGACTTCAACGGGCATCTGAACAACACCCATTACATAGAGATGTTCTATAACCTCCTGCCGGAGAGCGTGTTGTCAAGCGGGCTGTTCACCAGGATAGACATCAATTTCCGGCGTGAGGTTCATCGCGGCGATGATGTGTCGTTCGGAATCCGCAAGGCCAGTGACGAGGAGTACCTCTTTATGGCAAAAACGGGAGACGCGACACTTTGCCACGCCTCCCTGCAAGCCCTTTAGCGGTCACTTCGACAGGCTGAAATTAATTGACCCTCTGAACCGAAGCGGATCTTCCGATCGATTTAATCATCACACCAAGATCCTTAGGAGCCTTGTAGTTGATGCTGGACACACCGGTCGCGTCCTCGATCATTATGGAACGGGTTACGTTCACATTGCAATTCGCCGTTCCGGATGTCTCAAGGATAGCGTTCTCGGTCTCGGCGTCCATAGCCTTTACCTTGGATACTCCTGAAGCGTCAACCTCCAGTGTGCCGACTTTCCCGTTCAGGTTGACCTCGCTTGTCCCGGATGCGTCAAGTTCGACTTTACCGAACTTCCCGTCAATGTTGGTCTTGGTGGCTCCACTGATGTCAACCTCAAGTTTGTCGGCGTTGATCTGGAAACTGGTTTTGGACGTTCCGGATAGATCGAGTTCAGCCTTTTCGGGAAAGTTTCCGGACAACTTGCAGGTGCACACTCCACTGATCTCAGCGTCCAACTTCCTTGCATTGACACTCAGTGATTTGATCTTGCTTGCCCCGCTGATGTCCAACGAAAGCTCCTCGTCCCCAAGATCAAAAGTGTCATCGCATTTCAAGCTTGTGATTCCTGACATATCCAACTTTCTTAGTTCCGGCATCGCGATTTCTGCCTTGCACGTCCAGTTTCCCAACTTTTTCTGAAGGTTTGCCGGAATATTCTTGTTCCACCCGATCTTCAGAATACCGTGATTGACATACACTTGAAGATATTCCTGAAGCACGTTCGGCAGAGTGATCTCCACTTTGTACGAGTCTGATTTGACAAGGTTGACCTCGACTATCCCGCTTAGTTCCAACCCGCTGAAATCATTGCAGTTGAACTTACAAGTGGTGTATTCCGCATCAACCTTTGAGGTTGTTGTCAGATACATTGATTCGGCCGGATACCCCACGGGGGCGGTAAAGCCGGTCGCGGTGAACATTGCGAGCGCGGCGGCTCCGATAAACATAAACTTTTTCATAACTCTTTTATTTTGTTGATTTTATCTAATCCATTAAGTAGCTCTCCATAGTATTCCTTCAGAATATGCGCCTTGGTCTTGTCGTCAAGCTCATCCGGCAGCTGGTCAATCATCGCCACATTCTCATTGGTGATGCTTCCCACCGTCGTCTCCCACCTCTCATCCAGATCCTTTGTGAATATCTCTTCGTACATCACCGCGATTTTCTCTGAATATGCCATATACACCGCGACAGGGTCATCAGCCACTCCGGCGAACCAATCAACCTCACCTTCTGCCGGGCGGTCTATGAATATCACAGCGGCCACAACGGCTGCCGCCACGGCTGTAATCGCACTGAATATGCCCGTGAACAGCCTCTTCCGATGGCAGGTCTTGCGTCTGGAGTCCAGCATCGCGTCCAGTCTTGCCTCGAACCGGGCCTCGTGTCCGGCCGGCAGTTCCTGATCATTCAGGATCTCCGGATTATTGTCGATATATTCTTTAAAGTCTGTCATATTCATATTTCTTTAATTTTTCGGCCAGTTTCACCCTGCCTCTTGAGTACTGCGTCCTGATAGTGCCTTCCCGTTCTCCTGTCAGATTGGCGATCTCCTCGTAGTCAAGGCCTTCCAGAAGCACAAGATTCAAAACCAGCCTGTAGTTGTCCGGCAATTCCTCTATGGCCTTGCGTACTTGGGCGACGGCGGCCATAGTCCCGGGAAGCTCGAACGGAGTGTCGCTGTCATATTCAGAAGCGTCGGCGGCATATTCTTCAAGGAAGAGCCTCTCGCGCTTTTTCCGTCTGACTGCGTCGATGGATTTCCTGATGCAGGTGCGGCTGAGCCACATCGCCACTTGCGCCTGATCTTTGGGAGCGATGTCGGATGAGATGAACTTGAGGATGGAGTCCTGCATAATCTCCTCGGCCTCGCCGCTGTCGCGGACTATTCGCAGGCTGGTGTTGTATAGCCTCCGGGCGTGCGTCTTGTAGAATGTTATGGACTCTTCTCTTGTCATCGTTTCTTTTTCGTTTCACAATATAAACGAATATTTCCGTTGATTGTTACAGAAAATTTCAAAAAAAAGCCCGGAGTCTCTCGACCGCGGGCCTTTTTCATTTCATTTGGCTTAAAAGATTCTTGTTTTGTGACGATAATCACTATCCGACCGCAAAGTTACCGCCAGACGCCTTCTCTCACAATACCAACATGTAGGTAAACTGTCTTGTCCCTATCGTGAATCGTAGGTACCGGACTTGGAAGTCAATATTATTTTGTAAATTTGTTGTTTTGAAAACGTAAGCAAGCATGAACTTCAGTGGAATAATCGTCGGTGCGGCGACCTTTCTTATAATAGGGATATGTCATCCTATTGTCATCAAAATGGAATATCATTGGGGCAAGGGCAGCTGGTGGATCCTGCTCGTGGCAGGACTGGCCTTTTCCGCCGCTTCGATATTCGTGAATCATGAAGTCGCGTCCACAGTTCTTGGCGCCGCCGCCTTTTCCTGCTTCTGGGGCATCCTGGAGGTTTTCGAGCAGGAAAAACGCGTGTTGAAGGGGTGGTTCCCTGAGAATCCGGCCCGCCATGATTACTATGAGAGGATCCGCAAGTCTGGTCACTGAGCCTGTCGAAGTGACAAATCAATCCAACAAGTAAAAACAAATTTAAGAATATTATGAATTTCAAACCATTGCCATTACTGGCGATTGCCGCTCTCCTGTCTGGAGTGACAGAAGCGTCGGCTCAGAAGAAAGAGATGGACCACAGTGTCTATGATTCGTGGCAGAGCGTTTCGGACATCCAGAAAAGTGATGACGGCAACGTTCTGGTCTGGTGCGTCAACCCTCAGGAAGGGGACGGAACCCTTTATGTCAGGAATATGACCCCGGGGCGGAAAGGCAAGCCGGAATGCCGTGAGATCAGCATACCTCGTGGATCGCAGCCGTCCCTTGACCCTAAGGGCAAGTGGCTTTACCTGCGCGTCAAGCCTCAGTTCGCCAAGACACGTCAGGAAAAGATCGACAAGAAGAAGGCCGAGGATATGACGAAGGACACACTCGCCGCCGTTGATCTCACGACTATGACCGTCAAGAAATACGGCCGTGTGGATTCCTACACTACAGGCGCCCTGGCCAAGCCTTACGTTGCCTATAAGTCCACCTGGAAGCACTACAAGGACACTTCGGACAAGAAGGGCACAGACAAGTCCGGGCTCATCATCCTTAACCCGGCCACAGACAGAAAGGACACTCTCAAGTACATCGATGCCTATTCGTTCAACCAGGACGGCACCGTGCTTCTGATGACATCGAAGAAGGACAAGAAAGATTCGCTTTCCGTCACGGCTGTGATGATCGCGCACGCTCCCGCTTGTCTTGACACTTTGGCCAAAGGGGCTGAGTCTTACAGCCGCCTGACTCTGAACGACGCTGAGGACCAGCTGGTTTTCCTCGGTTCCAAGGACAAGAGCAAGAACCGCAACAAGTGCCAGGCCCTCTACCTGACAAGCATTCAAGCGATCAAGACAGGAAAGACGGTTCGACAGGCTCACCGACCGATTGTGGAGGCTACAGACAGCACGACCGTCATCAGCAAGGACGGCAGATGGGCATATTCAACAAAAGAGATCATCGCCGAGGGAACGAAGGTTGAAGGCACCCCGGGTTGGACTCTTAACGAGAACACAGAGTTTTACTTTACACCTGACGGGAAACGTCTCTTCCTCGGAATCGGCGCGATCCGTCCTCCTAAGGACACCACGATCGTGGACTTCGAGACCGCACAGCTGGACATCTGGAACTGGGACGCGGTCTATACTCCTCCGCAGCAGAGGCTTAATGTCAACAAGACTCTCAAGAAGACATATTCAGCGACAATCGACCTCGCTAATCCAGGGATAATCGTTCCGCTGACCACCTCTAAGTTCGCCGGCATCCGCCTGATGAACGGTGGACTCTCCGAATGGGTGCTTGCCAGCGATAACGCTAAGTATGCCCGCACCACTGTCTGGGACTATAACAACCGTTACGACTTCACCCTTGTGAATGTCAAGGACGGTTCCAGGAAGGTTGTCGCGGAGGGGCTTGACGTCGGACGTTTCGACATGTCGCCGAGCGGGAAGTACCTTGTCTGGTTCGACAACGACGAGATGAACTGGTTCACCTACAACACCCAGACCGGTGAGAAGGTCAACCTTACCGCCCGGACAGGCGTTCCGTTCTACGATGAGGAGGACGATCATCCGACCGCCGCTCCGGCGCACGAGTTCTCTCCGAAATGGTTCAAGGACGAGGACGCCGTGCTGATCATAGACCGCTATGACATCTGGAAGTTCTCTCCGGACGGCAAGACAGCCGTCAATCTCACAGGGGGAGTGGGCCGTCAGACCCACAACCGCTTCAAGATCATGGATCCGAAACCGGACACCAGAAAGCCTAACGAGCGTCGCTGCGGAGTCGCCAGGCCGCTTGACCCTAAGCAGACTGTCTATCTCAGTGTGTTCAACGAGGAAAGCCAGGAGAATGGATTCGGACGTGTTAACCTTGCCAAGCCGGCAAAGACTCTTGAGTATTTCACTGACACAGTCAGCTTCAAGTATGTAGCCGGAACCATGACCACTGACAGGCTTTTCTATCAGAAGGGCAACTTCCGCAACTGCTATGACCTTTATTATACTGACGACAATTTCAAGACATCCACAAAGGTCTCTGCAATCAACCCTCAGATGGCGGACTACCGTTGGGGCCGCGCCGAGCTTTTCCACTGGAACGCCTACGACGGAACTCCTTTGAAAGGTCTCGTCTTTATCCCGGACGGAGTGAAGGAAGGCGAGAAGCTTCCGGTGATGATCTATTTCTACGAGAAGAACGCCAACAATCTCTATTCGTTCTGGACACCTGCCCCTTCCCGCTCGATCGTGAATATTCCTTTCTACACCTCAAGAGGCTATATAGTCTTCGTTCCGGACATAGTATATAAGGTCGGCCATCCGGGCGAGAGCGCCTACAACTGCATCTGCGCCGGAGCCGAGGCCCTTTGCGAGAAATATTCCATCGCCGACAAGAGCAGGATGGCGATCCAGGGCCAGAGCTGGGGCGGCTACCAGACAGCCTGGCTCATAACACGTACGAATATGTTCGCGGCGGCAGGTTCCGGAGCACCGGTCGGGAATATGACATCGGCCTACGGTGGCATCCGTTGGGGCTCGGGCATCACCCGCGCCGGACAGTATGAGCATGGCCAGAGCCGTATCGGAAAGAGCATGTGGGAGCCGGGGGCGCTTGACCTTTACATCGAGAACTCTCCGGTGTTCCACGTTGACAAGGTGCAGACACCGGTGCTCATCATGCACAACGACGCGGACGGCGCTGTTCCGTGGTACCAGGGCATCGAGTTCTTCTCAGACCTGCGCAGACTTGACAAGCCGGCATGGCTGCTCCAGTACAACAAGGAAGCCCACAACCTCGTTCAGAGGCGCAATTGCAAGGATCTCTCAATTAGGTTGCAGCAGTTCTTCGACCACTACCTGAAAGGTGCTCCGATGCCAGCCTGGATGAAGACCGGTGTCCCTTATGAGGATAAAGGTGAATATTTCGGCTTCGAGAATGCGGAATAGGATATGACAAAACTAGCGATTTTCGACCTAGACGGCACCCTCCTGAACACCGTCGAGGATCTGGGCAACGCCACCAATTATGCTTTGGAGCAGTGCGGCTTCCCGATTCATCCGAAAGATAAATACTACCAAATGGTCGGCCGCGGAATCTACAACCTCTTCCGCGCCGCCATTCCTTCTGAATATGCCACTGAAGACAACGTACAGAGGATGGCATCATATTTCATTCCCTATTACGACACTCACAAATGCGATTGCACCAGACCCTATGACGGCATCCCCGAAATGTTGAAGACAATAACTGACAGGGGAGTGCGCCTCGCCGTCGCATCCAACAAGTATCAGGACGGCGCGGAGAAACTCGTCAGTCACTTTTTCGGTGAATATGACTTCGTGAAGATTCTCGGCCAACGCGACGGCCAGCCGATCAAACCCGATCCCGCGATTGTGGATCAGATTCTGGCTGATGTTCCAAAGGTCGCGAAAGAGCAGGTTGTCTATGTCGGAGACTCGAATGTGGACATGCAGACCGGAGCGAACGCTCAGGTACGCACAATCGGAGTCACTTGGGGATTCAGGAGCAAGGAAGAACTTGCTGCCTACACTCCTTCGGCCATTGTGGATACACCTGAAATCTTGTCAAAAGTGATTTTGGAAGGCTGAATCAGATTCATTTAAGGTTCATTTTGATGTTGTTATTGAGGTGAATAGAAGATTAGTGCGAGTTGGTTGTAGGGTGTAACTAATTGATAGTTATATTGTTAATTCGTATGGGGGGGGGGTGATTCATGATTGTGAAATGCTGTCCACATATTGAAATTATATTCACTTCCTCTTGCTTTTGAGTGTGAATAATGCTACTTTTGTCCCGTAAAAGGCAGGTTACGAAAGCGGCTCTTGGATTGGAGTCCTTCGAGATCAGAATTCTTATGCTGACAACCGTAGAACTTACCCTTGCTCATCGGCTGAGGGGACAGTTTCCATATTCATTTTGTAACTGCTTATGCATCTTGTTTTTAACCAATGACACAATTGGCTTTTGATGGGTCTAATCCATTAGATGACGTCAGACTTGCGTATAGTTCGATTCCTAATTGGTATGCGCTTCGCATTTTTTACAATCGGATTGAACCGCTGAGACAAACCTTGGACGTTGCCGCGATCCGCTATTTCTACCCTCATCGTTTGGTGGAGAAATGTTCGGATGGTGGTCTTGATTATGTTCAGGAGCCAATTATCAAGTCGTTGATTTTCATAAGATCAACTTGTGAGAGTCTGGACATGATCCGACTGAAACATGTGGGCAGCGTATCTCCGTATTTTGACCATCGGACCCGAAAGCCATTGATCATTCCGGATGAACAAATGGAACCGTTCATAAAGCTCTGCGACATTAAGGACTCGGGTCTTGAGTATCTGGGAGAGGATGGCCCGCAGTTCCACAAAGGTGACCGCGTGAGAGTCATTGACGGCATATTCAAAGGTTATGAGGGTCACATCAAGCGCATCAAACACGACAGGCGCCTTATAGTTACCATTGAGGGTGTCGCCGCTTTCGCAACCAAATTCATTCCTCCCGCTTTTTTGGAGAAAGTGGAGACAGATAAGTAATAGTCGAATTATAATCTTTCATAAGAATAAGAATATGAATATGAAAAGAATATCACTACTGTTATGGCTTCTGGCCATAGGCATTTTGGCAGTTCCATCCTGTTCTACGCCGAAGGAGATCAGTTACTTCCAGGACCTCGAGTCGGTGGAGGGCCAGCGGATCGGTGGCGCGAAGGGGATCACGGTGCGGCCCAAGGACAAGATCTCGATCATCGTGAACTGCAAGAGTCCCGAGCTGACAGCCCTTTTCAACCTGCCGTACGTGACGCAGCGTCTCGGTGAGAACACCCGCAGCACGATCTTGTCGGGCTACAGCCAGGGCTACATCTCTGGTTACACGGTGGACGACCGGGGCTGCATCGACTTCCCTGTCCTCGGCGAGGTGGCCGTGGCGGGGCTGACGCGTGATGAGATCGCCTCCGTGATCAAGAACGAGCTCAATGAGCAGGGGCAGGCGACGGACGCCGTGGTGACCGTTGACTTCATGAACCTGTACTATCAGGTGCTTGGCGAGGTTGAGAAGCCGGGGCGCTACGCCATCGACAAGGATGCCGTGACGATTCTCGACGCCATCGGAACCGCCGGTGACTTGACCATCTACGGAAAGCGCGAGAACGTGAAGGTGCTGCGCAACGAGAACGGCAAGATGCTGACCTACGAGGTGAACCTCTGCTCAGCCGCCGACCTGATAGCCTCGCCGGCCTACTACATCCGCCAGAACGACGTGATCTACGTCGATCCGAACGACGTGCGGGCAAGGCAGTCCACGGTGAACGGCAACAATGTCCGCTCCACCTCGTTCTGGATCTCGCTGACTTCGCTCGCGGCGTCCATCACCAACACGATCGTGATCATCGCCACGAGGGCCGGGTCGGGGAAGTGATCCGCCTTGGAACCTTGTGAAGAAACACTATAACATCAAAGCGATTCAAAACAATGGAGAACAACATCAACACGGATAACAATACCCGGCAGCAGGAGGAGACCGTGCAGATCAGCCAGCTTGTGCGCCGCTGCCTGTCCAGATGGTACTGGTTCGCCCTGAGCCTGGCGGTCTGCCTGGCTTTAGGTGTCCTGTACATCCTCAGGTCAACCCCTACGTACAACACCTCCGCTGACATCCAGATCAAGTCCAACACCAAGGGCGCGTCCATGCCGGGGGACATCGGCGAGTTCGGCAACATGGGCCTCTTCGCCGTCAAGTCGAACGTCAACAACGAGCTGCACGCCTTCGAATCCCCGGACATCATGAGCGAGGTGGTGGCCAGGCTTCGCCTGTACATGAGCTACACGGTGGACGGCACCTTCCACAGGAACGTGCTCTACGGCACGTCGCTGCCGATCTCCGCCGACCTGCTCGACGTGGATGAGAACGTGGGAGCCGGATTCACCGTCAGCGAGAACGGCGGGAGAGTCACCCTGAATGACTTCATCCATAAGAATGAGAAGGTCGGCGGCAAGCCGGTCGTGGGACACTACGGCGACACGCTCCAGACTCCTGTCGGAAGGATCATCGTTCAGAAGACGAAGGACTACTCCGGGGAGGCGATGAAAAAGCCGGTCAACGTCAGAAAGTCGGGCCAGCGCGGCGTGACACAGTCTTACCTGAACAGACTCCAGGTGAACCTCGCCGACAAGAACGCCGACGTCATCTCGCTCTCTATCAAGGACGTGTCCACCCAGCGTGCCCAGGACATCCTTAACACCCTGATCGCCGTCTATAACGAGAACTGGGTGCGTGACAAGAACCAGATAGCGAACTCCACTTCTGTGTTCATCAACGACCGTCTCAGGGTGATCGAGGGCGAGCTGGCGGGCGTGGACTCCGACATCTCCGCCTACAAGTCGGAGAACATGATCCCTGACGTGGGTGCCGCAGCGACGATGTACATGCAACAGAGCACGGTGCTGAACCAGCAGCTCCAGGACGTGAGCAACCAGCTCTACATGGCGCGCTACATCAAGGACTACATCGGCAAGGAGGACAACCGCAACCAGCCGCTTCCCGCCAACATGGGATTGAGCAGCCAGACGATCGAGAACGGCATCTCCGAGTACAACTCCAAGATCCTGCAGAGGAACAACCTTGTGGCGAACTCCGGCGAGGAGAACGTGCTCGTGAAGGATCTCGACCAGGCTCTGGCCTCGATGAGGGGGTCGATCTCCCGGTCCATAGACAACGAGATCCTTGCCCTCAACACGAAATACGAGAATCTCAAGGGCACCGCCCGCCAGAACACCGCGCGCATCGCCGCGAATCCTAACCAGGCGAAGCAGCTCCTCTCGGTCGAGCGTCAGCAGACCGTGAAGCAGGCTCTGTACCTCTTCCTCCTGCAGAAACGCGAGGAGAACGAGCTCTCGCAGGCGTTCACCGCCTACAACACAAGGATCATCAAGCATCCTATTTCAGGAATATTCCCGGTCTCCCCGCAGTCCATGAAGATCATGATGATGGCGTTTCTCCTGGGTCTGATGATTCCTGCCGGGATCATCTATCTGCTGATGGCGACCGACACGAAGGTGCGCTCCCGCCGCGACCTCAAGGGAGTCTCCGTGCCTTTCGCCGGCGAGATTCCGCTCTCTGCCGAGACTGCCACCAAGGCGTTCGGAAAGCGGAAAACCCTTAGTGGCGCCGATTCCATCGTGGTCCGTCACGGCAACCGCAATGTGGTCAACGAGGCGTTCAGGGTGCTCCGCACCAACCTCGAGTTCATGATGCGCGAGCCAGGAAGCAAGGTCGTCGCCGTCACTTCGTTCAACCCGGGCTCGGGCAAGTCCTTCGTGTCGTCCAACCTGGCCGTCAGCTTTGCCATCAAGGGTAAGCGTGTTCTGGCCATCGACGGCGACCTGCGCCACGGCACGCTCTCCGAGCTTGTCGGCTCGCCGAAGCCTGGCCTTAGCGACTATCTCGCTGGGATCGTCGCCGATGTGCACGATGTGATTGTCCGTTCGAAGGACGCGATGACGGTACCTGACACTCTTCCGGCGGGATCCATCCCTCCGAACCCGGTTGAGCTGCTCGCCGACAGGCGCCTCGCCGATGCGATCGCCGTCCTCAGGAATGAGTACGATGTGATCATCATCGACTGCCCGCCGGTGGAGATCGTCACCGACGCGCGCGTCATCAACGACTATGTGGACAGGACGCTCTTCGTCGTCAGGGCCGGGCTGTTCGACAAGGCCATGCTCCCGGACCTCGACGCGCTCTACCGCGACGGGGAGTACAGGGGACTCTGCTGCGTCCTCAACGGGACCGCATCCTCCGACGGCTACTACGGGAACTACGGCACCTATGGCCATTACGGTTACTACGGCCACAATGGCGGCTCCTACTACAGCTCCGACAACAAAGCCAGGTAAATCCGCCTGCTGACTCCGCCGGCGCGCCGGTCCCTCCGGCGCGCCGGCAAAACCATAACCCAAAAAACATATCTTATGCGAAATCTGAAAGAGTTGAGGATCGCCGTGGCCGGTACTGGCTACGTCGGCCTCTCCATAGCCACCCTGCTGTCCCAGCGCCACAAGGTGACTGCCGTTGATGTGATCGCCGACAAGGTCGATAGGATAAACCGTCGCGAGTCCCCGATCCAGGACGAGTACATCGAGAGGTATCTCCGCGAGAAGCCACTCGACCTCACCGCCACGCTTGACGGTGAGGCCGCCTACAGGGACGCGGACTTCGTGGTGATCGCCGCTCCCACTAACTACGACCCGAAGAAGAACTTCTTCGACACGTCGCACGTGGAGGAGGTGATCGACCTCGTGCTGAAGGTTAATCCCGATGCAGTGATGGTCATCAAGTCCACCGTCCCTGTGGGCTACACCGCCTCTGTGCGGGAAAGGTTCTCGTACAGGGAACGCCTCGCCGACGGCACGATGAGGGTGGTGGTGCCAAACATCATATTCGCTCCTGAGTTCCTGCGTGAGTCCAAGGCGCTCTATGACAACCTCTATCCGAGCCGCATCATCGTCGGCTACGACAGGGGAGACTCCGCTCTCGAAAAGGCTGCCGGCACTTTTGCCGCACTCATCAAGGAAGGCTCTCTGAAAGAGGATGTTCCGGTGCTGTTCATGGGTTCCACGGAGGCGGAGGCGGTGAAGCTATTCGCCAACACCTACCTTGCCCTCCGTGTCAGCTATTTCAACGAGCTGGACACCTATGCGGAGATGAAGGGACTCGACACGAGGTCCATCATCGACGGCGTGTGTCTGGATCCTCGCATCGGCTCGCACTACAACAATCCGTCCTTCGGCTACGGCGGCTATTGCCTCCCGAAGGACACCAAACAGCTGTTGGCGAACTACGCCGATGTGCCGGAGAACCTTATCCAGGCCATTGTGGAGTCCAACCGCACCAGGAAGGACTTCATCGCCGACCAGGTGCTCCAGAGGGCCGGCTATTATTCCGAGAACAGCCAGTACGACAGCGCCCGCGAGAAGAAATGCGTGATCGGGGTCTACCGTCTCACGATGAAGTCCAACAGCGACAATTTCCGCCAGAGCGCCATCCAGGGCATCATGAAGAGGATCAAGGCCAAGGGCGCCGAGGTCATTGTCTACGAGCCTACGCTGGAGGACGGCACGTCCTTCTTCGGCAGCAAGGTGGTCAACGACATCGCCGAGTTCAAGTGCCGCGCCGACTCCATCATCGCCAACCGCTACGACCGCGCCCTGGACGATGTCCGGGCCAAGGTCTACACCCGCGACCTCTTTGAGAGAGACTAGCCGCCTACTTCACCGTAATACCTATTAATCAAAATTATTTTCCATAATGCTGTCGATCCGCAAGATAGTTGACTCGTACTTCTCGAAGCGCACGTTCCCGTACTGGTGCGTGCTGCTTCTGGACAGTGCCATTCTGTTTTTGTCCGGAGTGTTCGTCTACTGGTGCTTCAACCGTGCCGCCCTTCAGCTGAACTTCTGGCCGTTGACCCACCTGATGCTGCTGTGCGTCGGCGTCCACTTCATATTCTTTGCCATCTTCCGGACATATTCGGAAATCATCCGCTACTCATCGTTCAACGACCTCATCCGTGTGGCGCAGGCGATGGGATGCTCCGCATTGGCGGTGATAGCCGTCCATTTCTTCACGAACAGCTGCCCGTCTCGGGTGTTCGCCCACGTCCAGGTGCGGCAAATCCTGATTGCGGAAGCCATCGCGACCGGTTTGATGTGGCTGCTTCGTGTTTCTATCAAATGGGTCTATGACACCTATTTCCGGACGGAGGCTGCGAAGAATGTCTTCATCTATGGCATCCGCGCCGGCGGCATCGGACTCGCGAAGGCGATCCGCAGCGAGAAACCGATGCACTACCGTCTCCGAGGCTTCATCTCCCACGATCCGGCGCTTGGAGCCAACGGCACGCGCCTGATGGGCGAGCCGGTCTACGAGGTTAACGCCAGTCTGCCGGATGTGATCCGCCGCAAGGGGATCGACGCCGTGCTGGTCGCTCCGGGCAGGATCGACAGGTTCCGCAACGACACGGCTCTTCAAGACTACATCCTGCAAAGCGGCGCAAGAATATTCTCGGCCAACAATGTCGTTGACACCGAGCATGATGCGATCAAGGGAGCGCCGACCTTGAAGGAGGTCAGCATCGAGGATCTTTTGCCTCGTGACGAGATCTGCGTCGACCTGGAATCCGTGGCCGAGTCCCTCCGTGGGAAGCGCATCCTGATCACCGGTTCCGCCGGAAGCATCGGCAGCGAGATCGTCCGCCAGGTCGCGTCGTTCGCACCTTCGAAGATGATGCTGATCGACTCCGCGGAGACTCCGCAGCACGACATCCGCCGGATGATGGCGCATGACTTCCCGTCTGTGCCATGCGCCACCGTGGTGACGTCGATCACCAAGGCTGACAGGATGGAGAACATATTCAAAACGTTCCTTCCTGAATATGTCTTCCACGCCGCGGCGTACAAGCACGTTCCGATGATGGAGGACAACCCTTGCGAGAGCATCCAGAACAACGTCCTCGGCACGAAGATCCTGGCCGACCTTTCGGTCAAATACGGCGTTCGCCGCTTCGTGATGGTGTCCACCGACAAGGCTGTGAACCCGACGAACGTGATGGGATGCAGCAAACGAATATGCGAGGTCTATGTTCAGAGCCTGAACAAGGCGGAGCGTGACGGCGTGGTGAAGGGGCAGACCCAGTTCATCACCACCCGCTTCGGCAACGTCCTCGGCTCGAACGGCTCCGTGATCCCGATTTTCGAGCGCCAGATCAAGGCCGGCGGCCCGGTGACGGTGACGGACCCCAACATCATAAGGTACTTCATGCTGATTCCCGAGGCCTGCGAGCTGGTCCTTGAGGCCGGCACGAAGGGCGAGGGCGGCGAGATCTTCGTCTTCGACATGGGCAAGCCGGTGCGCATCGCCGACCTGGCGCGTCGCATGATCGAGCTGAGCGGGGCGAAGGGCGTGGAGATCAAGTACACCGGCCTGAGGGACGGGGAGAAGCTCTACGAGGAGGTCCTGAGCGAGTCGGAGGCGACGAAGCCGTCGTTCCACGAAAAGATCCGCATCGCCTGTGTCCGTGAATATGACTGGTCCGATGTGAGCCGCGAGATAGACGCCCTTATCGCCCAGTCCCACACCTACGACGACATGGCCGTGGTAGCCTCCATGAAGCGCCTGGTCCCCGAGTACATCTCCAACCACTCCAAGTACACCGTCCTTGACCACAAGGCGTGAGTTTGGCTCTGTGTGCCAAGGATATTGTTTTAATTAGCAATTTGGAATTGAATTTAAAAACATTACGACTTTGAAATGATATTTTAAACCATTAAATATACTTTAATGTTTTTTCTTATATTTGCAAAGTAAACTTTGCGCTTATGGATAAACAGATTATAAAAAAACTAATAATAGAGAAGCAAAAGGCCATTCCGGAATTCTTTATTATTCGAAGGGAAATCCAGTTTGATACTCATGCAAACTATGTGCTTGTCGGTTTAAGGCGTGCTGGAAAATCCTTTATGATGTATCAGGATGCCCAGAATATGATGAAGAGTCCAGGGCTGACACAAGAAAACATACTCTACATAAATTTCGAGGATGAAAGGTTGTCAGATATTTCTTCAGACAGTTTGGGAGAAATATTGGATGCCTATTTCGAGTTATATCCAGAAAAAAAGCCACTGATATACCTTGATGAAATACAGGTTGTTTACGGGTGGGAAAAATTTGCAAGAAGACTTGCAGATTCTAAGTATAGAGTTATGATTACTGGCAGCAATGCCAAGATGCTCAGCAGTGAAATAGCAACTACACTTGGTGGCAGATATATTCCAAAGGAAGTTTTTCCATTTTCTTTTAGAGAGTATCTAGAGTACAAAGGCATAGAATTGGACAGAAATTGGATATATGACCAAGGTGCTTGCTCTCAGATATCAAATACTTTCGATCATTATTTCACTAATGGCGGCCTTGCAGAATCTTTCAATCTTGAAGATAAGAGGGAGTATCTGAATTCATTATGTCAGAAGATACTGCTTGGCGATATAGTGGAGCGGAATAAAGTGCGCAATGCACGTGCTTTTCGTCTTCTCACAAGAAAATTGGCAGACAGTGTGATGCAACCGTCATCCCTCAGCAGGTTAAAACATATTATTGATTCCAGCGGAGATAGCATAAGCCTGCCTATATTGAAAGATTATTTGGAGTATTTGGAAGAGTCCTACCTGTTTTTCTCTATCCCGAATATGAGTTCATCCATATCTGAGCAGTCCACAATCCGGAAAAGATACATTGTGGATAATGGATTGCTTAACTTGTTTCTTTTCAGTGGAGAAACGAAGTTGTTGGAGAATATAGTAGCATGTAAATTAATCAGAAAATACAGAAACACACCCGAAGAAACGCAGGTTTACTATTATAATAAAAACGTAGAGATAGATTTTTGTATTCCGTCTGCCAAAATGGCAATACAAGTATCTTACAGTTTGGGAGACGATGCGACCTATAGACGAGAAACAGGCGCGCTGGAAAAGTTCTTGAACGTTTACCCGGATTTTACCGCAATAGTCATCACCAGAGATAATGAGCAAACTATCGACATAAATGGGCATCACATCAATGTAATGCCTATATGGAAATGGTTATGTCTGGAATAGTGCACTCAAGCGGTGCATTTTTACTACAGAATCCGCACTCAATGAGTGAAAATTCGTTATATTTGCGGGCAACGTTCTTCTATAATCAGATGCGAGTAAGGAATGATGTGAAAGATGACATCGAGTTCGCCCAAGGCAACGTCATTCCTCTTTGGGCTTTCGGACTGAACTACTAGATGGTAGGGCTGGAACTTTTTTTGTTATTATTGTAAGTAAGTTCAGGGGATTGTAACGAGTAGTTCAGAAGTATTAATTGATTAAAATGCCCAACAATATGAGACACTTGGTCATAAAGAATTTCGGTCCGATTCGCAATGCGGACCTTCAACTTGGACAGGTAAATGTATTGATAGGTATGCAGAGTTCCGGCAAGAGCTGCGTACTTAAGACGGCGTGCTATTGTACCTGGGTTGAAAAACGTCTTGAATTGTCTCAGAAGGTCAACGGTTTCGGTAACGGCTCAGCCTTCATTGACATCATGACCAGCTATTATCAAATGGCAGGATACGTCCATCCAGATACATACATCGAATATGAAACCGGACATGTATTCTTCTCATACAGCCATTCAGAAAAGAAGTTTACGATGAGATGGAAAAATGCTCATTGGAACTATAAAAGGCCAAAGGTAAGTTATGTCCCCGCCGACAGAAATTTGGTGGCTTCAATCCCGGGGTGGAGTTTCCTTCCATTGGATGGCAACATGCTTGACTTTATGTCAGATTGGGACCGGGCCAGGAAGTTTGTAAAGAGCGAGGAGAATTTCTTGAATCTGGGCATGTCTTATACTTATGACTCCCAGACAAATACGGACAACATAAGACTGGAGAACGGAACTCCGCTGAAACTGAAGGAGAGTTCCAGCGGTATCCAATCGCTCCTCCCTATGTATGTACATCTCGATTATCTTACTGCAGGCCAATACAATGCAGAAGCAGGCAAGATGTCGTATGAACAGAAAGAAGAGCGCAAAAATCTATTGTCGACCATTTATGCCAATCTCTATGAAAAGGATTTCAACCATGACGAGACGATTGAAGTCGTCACCATCGATGGTGTAGATTATTCGTTTTCCAAGCCAGACCAGGCGAAGAAGTTCAAGTCGATTTGCCAGGAGTATATCAATGTTGATCATAGCGAGATATTCCTTGAGGAGCCAGAGGATAATTTGTTCCCTCCGACTCAATGCCAATTCTTGAATTGGATGCTGGAGCAGATTAAAACGCACGGAGACATGCTTTTCATCACGACGCATAGTCCGTATGTTCTGAATCAGCTGATCAAGGCAGCCCCGAAAGAATTGTCAGTAATGTTCACTCATCCACAGAAGCCTGCCAGCAGAGATTTTTCCGTAAAGCAGCTCAATGATGAGGAGATACACGAAGCTTACGATAACGGTGTAGATATGTTCTTCAATTTCGAGATGTATGTATGAAGCGGAAGATTTTGAATGTAATGCCTGAGTGCTATGTTGATACAAACCTGATAGAATATCTTCTGGATGGAGTAGTAAATCATCAACATTGCTGCTCAAAGGTAGTGGGCCAGTTGAACAACACATTTGCAGACAAGTTCGCCATCGGAATTATCGATAAAGATAAAGTAGAACTCGGCTACATACAGGCTTGTGACGAGATTGCCAAGACTGAGCACCTGACATTATTGAAGCATAAATCACGTCATCAGTATCTGATTACGATTTCTCCTGCCGTGGATAAATTTGTATTGGACAGCGCTAAAGAGCAAGGAGTCGATACGGAAAAATACAACCTTCCGTCAACTCTTAAGGAGTTCACCAAACTATCCAAATCTGTCACGTCAAACACGGATGAGCGATTCAAGAACTTGTTCGCAGCAATTAACGGCAACTCCGAATTCAGAGCGTTAAAGATGACTTTGAAATATTTGTTGGACAAACAATACAATACAATACAATACAATACGGATATTTCTGAACTGACACGGATTTTTGGTGGCGAAGAACAAGGAACGAATCATCTACTGTAATGGATTGCATCAAGGGCGTAACAGCGTTATTTGCAACAAGTAAGCTGATCAGAATGTCTTATGAAGAGAATATTCTCTGTTTCGCCTTATATTGAAAACAATGAACGACAATAACCCAAAATATGGATAATATTTCGCCGAGATACAAATTGAGTCTTGCTGAAAAAGTAAATGAAGTTTTGTGGAATGAATATGGCTCCTATGATCGAGTTCTTGCCTATATTGAACAATGGCATGAGATTGAAGATTACTGGGAAAATTTCTTTATTGAATTCAAGGATAAAGATAGAAAACAGATATCGTTATATTCTACCTTATGCAATATGCCAGGAGAACTGCTTCTGAAAGTCGCCATCGACATGGGCGTAGAAACACCTGATTACATACCTTCGATTCCGACATTTCGCAATAAGATTAAAGAGAATTATAAAAACGCATCTCAAACATTCGAAAAGGCATTTAGGGAAGTTGAAAAAGACCCATCATTAGCAATAGGATTAGCAAATTCAGTACTAGAAAGTATACTTAAGAATATATTACGTGCGAATCAAGCATCAGATTATTCTGAACATGACACTCTGACTAAATTAGTTAAGAAGTGTTTCACGCAGTTCGGAATCAATGATTCGTCCTTGCCGAGCGAAATCAAGTCGATAGCTAATAGCATTCTCAATGCAGCAAAATCGATAGAAGATATAAGAAGTGACAAGACCTCATTCCATGGAAAATCATCAGAATGTGAAGTAATATCGCAACCAGAATATGCTTATTTCGTGATAAATGCTGTGACGACAATAGGCTTGTTCTTTTTAAAATACCAACCAAAACAGCAACAAGCAATTATTCAAAATTTTGATGATGATTTACCATTTTAACGGTCATCTCGCTTGTCTGATTTCGTAATTGGCAAATACACCTTCGAAGTAGGTGGCAGGAAAAAACAGATTGAGAACATCAATGACGCCTATCGTAAAATTCAACATTATCTCCCTCAGAGCTTTCGGACTGTACTACTGATGGGAAAGAACAAACGAGATTTCATTAAAGATTTCAATTGCGACCTGCGCAGTGTCAGGTGGATAGGTTGTGAGGGCTTGCTCGGGCTGAATATATTGAATAACAATCGCTATTTCACATTGATTTTTTAAGATATGTCACAATATGATTTCTCATATAACTGTGATTCGCTGGAAGATGCGTTTAATGCAGCGAATAGGAAGGGGAAGATGAAAAAAAAGTATCTGTCACATGATTATTTAGAAGCCGCTCAGGAATATCGTGAGATAAGAACAGAACTAAATGTAATATTAAGAAAGAAAAAGGCTGAACGTACAGAAGAAGAAACGACTAAAGTTGACCAATTGAAAATTGCAATGAAAGATAATGCACAGCGACAGAGAATCTTGTTGCAAGAGCATCTTAGCAAAGTGTCTTCAAAGATTTTATCAAGTAGTTTTCGTTTCAGCCTTACTCCAGATTTATCACAAGACCCACAGAAACCACTTTATACTATTGGAGGGACCGCTGAAGAGTTTTTCGCGATGCAAGTGCTTTGTAGAAATGTGAAGAAACTTTTTTATATTTCCATGTCTAGTCGCCACGAAATACTTTCTCAGTTGAAAATCTTATTAAGGGAAGATAAAAGCAGGTACTATATCATCCGAACAGATGTTTATCACTGCTTCGAATCGATACCGCATGATAAGTTGTTTGAGTATTTGGAAGGCAATAATTTGCTAGATGTAAAGAGTAAATCCCTTTTGCGTGGGCTCATCCAAAAAGAGTTTGAAGCCAAGAATTTGCGCCCACTTGTACCGACTAAAAAAACTGGCATTCCACGAGGATGCGCTATAAGTTCATTACTATCTGAATTCTATTTGTCAAAAATAGATGAAGTTCTTAGACGCGAACTGCCTGGAATAGTGTTCTTGGCAAGATACGTTGATGACATTATTATCGTCGTACATCCGGATCTAGATGATGAGCACTGGTGGTCATTGGATGATTATATCAAGGCTCTCAATGAGGCCTATCATAGACATGGTTTGAGAATTCACACACCTACAGACGGAACGAATAAATGCTATACATATGACTCCAAAGATACAAAGAATCTAAAATTTGATCTTTTAGGATATACGATACAGTCCTTTAAAGGAGACAAGGATAAGCAAGGCTTTTTCTCTTTGTCTAATAACAAAAAGCAAAGGATACGGGATCGCATAACAAAAACTTTTCAAGAGTTTGACGGTTTGCTAAATACAGTGCGTTACGATGTTGCTGCTCATTATCTGTTTGATGCATTACATGTTTTGACATGCAATATCAATCTGTATAATGCAAAGCGAGGTGTAAAGGTGGGTATATTTTACTCAAACCAATTGCTTGACAATACAAAAGATTTAGAAGGATTAGATAAGTATCTTCAATATAAATGCAGTCAAATATCATTAGGCGGCAAAGCATGCGTAGACCCGGCTAAACAACCACAAATTGAAGCGAAGTTGAAGAAGCAGCTTAAGCAAGCATCCTTTGTTAATGGCTTTGCAATGCCTCATAAGCGGTATAAGATAAAGAAAAACAGACTGCAAATGATCAAACAATCGTGGGTATGAGAAAGAAAAAAAAGATAAAACTTCGCTATAGTAAAGAGCGAGTCCTCTTTTCTGATGTCTTGCCCTACGAGTGCCCTATAATATTTTCAAACAGATATTTATATCGATTTCTTGCCAAATATTTATGGACTGGAGAAGAACAAAAGATCGATAATGTCACCTGGAATGTCTTGAAACAATCTAAACGTTTGGATCAAAAGGATGCGAATGCTTTTGCTGCATTGCTTTTCGGTTGCTATGAGCATGGTAAACCAATACGCGATTTGAGGCACAAGAATAGCGCTCTATTCTACCCATATCAATTCAATATTGCCCACAAGATAAATAAGAACAGAACATTGTCAATTATTCATCCATATAACCAGTGGCAGGTAGTAGAGTTTTATGAGCAGTATAAGTATTCTATGCTCTATCTTTGCAACCTAAGCAGTTACTCTATTCGTAAACCACATAAGATAGCTCAATACTTTTACTATAGAGATCGACTTCACCGGAAGTTATTGGGACATGAAAGTGATAAAGTTGAATTATTTTTCAACGAATATGAGAATTTGAAAACTTACTTCAGTTACGAGAAGTATTCAAATATATATAAGTTCTACGAAGATTACAGATACCAACGAGCTGAAAAGAAATTTAAATATCTTTTGAAGTTTGATTTACAGAGTTGTTTTGATAGTATTTATACCCATACCATAAGTTGGGCGACAGCTGGCGGTGCAGACAAAGTGAAAGTTTTGCATGGATATCATGGTTCATGGCTTGGCGATGCATTTGATAATCTAATGCAGTCAGTCAATGCTCGAGAAACGAATGGAATTGTAATAGGCCCTGAGTTTTCACGAATTTTTGCAGAGATTATATTGCAATATATAGATCAAAAGGTTGAACAGGAACTATTGGGGAAAGAACTTCGTCAGAAATCCGCCTATGAGTGTTATCGGTACGTTGACGACTATTTCCTTTTCTTTAATGACGAAAAAGTCAGAAATCTCTTCATGGAAAGTCTAACAAAATGGCTGAAGGAATTCAAATTGCAGATTAATCTATCCAAAACAGAAGTGTATGAAAGACCTTTCATAACAAAAGTGACCATTGCCAAACAGCGAATCGAAACTTTGCTTAGCAATATATTCTCGATGCCTCTTTGGGAGGAAATAGAATCAAATTCGATTACGGAGAAAGATGAGGATACTGAAGATGAAGAAACTGAAGATTTGGATAAAGACAAGGAAATATTAGAAAAGAAATTCAATATATACCTGCATGCAAATGACGTAAATACTCAAATAAAAGTAATTGTAAAGGAATGCGGAATTGAATATCGCGATATAGCAAACTATCTGCTAGAGAAGATGAGCCAACGCCTTGACTCTTTTCTTAATCGATATGA
>OLXM01000019.1_pt1 | contig 27673 bp, 16 predicted proteins | sample 1673361 | NCBI WGS metagenome assembly OLXM01 (sample SAMEA103958109, study PRJEB25191) | human gut metagenome | biome: human-associated habitat [ENVO:00009003]; feature: intestine environment [ENVO:2100002]; material: feces | place: Germany | collected 2013/2015
TTATTTTTCAATCCCTGCCAACTACATCTTTTACCACTGCTTTATAATCTTCTGCTTGCATCGGACCTTCGGTCCTTTAATTACCTCGAGTTATTCCGTCCTATTGTTCTACTTTAAACATTCATCGTCTTTTTTTAACTTTACTGTTTTTTTGCTTCTTGTGTTGTGTTTTTTGCTTATTTCCTCAAGGTTTGATATACCATATAAAGACATGTAAATGCTTGTAAACCTTTTTCCGTTATATTGCATTCCATCAATTTTTGGCTTTATTTTGTTATTCCAAAAATAGGTCTTTCCGACTACCCCATTCTCCATTTATCATTATGGCATAATCTGTATAATCTGATCTTACATAATCTAAAATGCTTTCAACTAAGTCTTCCATTATTACCTCCTTTGTTTAATCTACAGCAATGGTAAGTATTGCAACCTCTTTTGCTCCTGCCATTTTTATAACCTTGCTACACTCATTTACTGTATTTCCTGTTGTAAAAATATCATCAAATAGTATAACTTTTTTATTTACTATTCTTTCCGATTTCCTAATTACAAATGCATCTTTCACATTTGTTTTTCTTTCTTCTTTAATTATTTGTCCTTTTTGTATAGTAATTTTTTTAGTTCCATCGTTAAATGGTAATTCAAACATCGTATAAACAATCGACTAGAATCATCAATATCCTTTAGATCAATCAGGTAAGTACAAGAACTTAACAAAAAAACGAGAAGTATGATAACTGTCTGTCTCATCCTAAAATATTAGTGAATAGCCTACTGACGGAATGATTGGAATAATCGCATAGACCTTGCCACGATATCCTTCGGAATATCTTTGGACCGGAACCATAAAAAGAGGATTCAAGCGGCAATATGCATTATAAACACTGATGTTCCAAACCCTCCTATAACCGGATCTGGTGGTTTTCCTGAAATTACAGCCAATGTCAAGTCTATGATAATCGGGAAGTTTGACATTATTCGGCTCTGAGTACAACTCTTCTGAAATGTGAATATAATTCTCTCCGTTTTCTGAATCGTAATTCGAAGTACCGTCAGTTATTATGTACGTCGGCATTGTCATCCTATACCCTGTGTGATAATTCCAAGTAGCTGTCAGGTCAAAATGATCATTAGGTTTCCAGGTAGCGGTGACAGTGATTTTGTTCCGGCTGTCAAGATGGTCTGAGAACCATGCAGCGTATATTTTATCAAATCGCCTCTTACTCCAGCTCAACGTGTAATACAGTGCCGCCTGTATTTTGTCATCCGCATATTCAGAAGACAATTCTATTCCGTATGATTTTCCGCGCCCGGAATAAAACCTCGTCTCCCAATTATCAACAGGTGGAAAGAAGGAATTGATCCCATCATAAAGCATTACACCGTCCATATCCTTCCACCAACCATCAAGGCTGACATCAACATTATGAAAATCAGACAAGTATAATCCCATGGAATATTGATTGGAGGACATCGGAGCAGCCCTTTCAGTAGAGGGCATCCACATATTCGTAGGTAAATCAAGGTAAGACGACGCCACAAGATGCTGAAACTGGTTCATTCTTGTATATGAAGCCCTGACGGTCATTGAAGGTGTCAAAGGGAGTGCAAACGATAGCCTTGGCTCAAATCTCTTATTCACTTTACTACCACTATCAAACAATGTCAGGCGAAAACCGATGTTGGATGAGAGCATTTTGAATATGGTGGTTTCATATTCCAGATGTACCGTCCCTTCATTGGAAAATTGAGAATTACTTGTAGACACGGTGTCACTAAGTCTTTGAATATCTCCGCAGTTGGAATAACGATGCCGGGCAGCCAACATTCCGAAATCTAGTGAACTTCGGCCGGATGGCGAATATATCGTACGTACCATGATTCCATAATCCTTGACCTTATAGCGCGCTTGTTCGTTATGCACAGATTCCATTCGCTCCTCAGTCTTGTCAATAGACAGGTTCTGATGTGTGAAACCAATCTTGGAATCGTTGCCCGTGACGAATACAGAAGAACTTATCGTAAGGCGATCTGACGTATGCAGATAGTTGACACCAGATGTAAAGTTCCCCCAGTTAAACAACATTCCGTTCTCATCTTTGCCCTCGACACCTTTATCATCCATTTCCTTATCCGTTTCTTGGCCTTTGAGATAATCTCTCCCAAAATATTGGCTAAATGAAATTCTGTCATCATCACCGAGTTGGAATAGCAACTTTGCATTAAGATCATAGAAATGAAATCTTGCCGACATCTTATCCTCTCTCGTAGAGTTTATAATGCGAAAAACAGGGGACGTGATAAGATCTAACCAACTTCTGCGCAACGAAACACTGAATGATGACTTAGATTTTACGATAGGACCACCAAAATGTACTCTTCCATCAAGCAAAGCAATAGAAACATTGCCATGATACTCGTAGATATCTCCATCACCTGTCCTCACATCCACAATTGAAGACAAACGACCACCATACCTAGCCGGGAATCCGCTTTTATAGAAGTCAACACTATGAATGATGTCCGGATTGAAAGTTGAGAATAATCCTCCAATGTGACCAGACTGGTACACCGGAATGCCATCCAACAAGAAAAGATTGTCGGATCCATCCCCTCCATGGACATACAGTCCGGAAAACAACTCTGGTCCTGAAGCCACCCCTGGAAGGTTTTGAATGGTCTTTATGACATCCGGTCCGCTAAACAAGGCGAATCCATTGTCAATTCGGAATTTATCCAACCTTTCGAAGCCTATTTTTGTTCTTTTAAAGGCATTCCGATCAGCACGGACAACGGCTTCTCTGAGGGTGTCCCTCTTCTCCGCCGACTCCTGGCAATGCGCCAGGTTGGAGACAAAGGAAAAGAAAAGACACCCACACAAGAAGCGTTTACACTTTTTCAAGATTTCAGGCATCAATCCTTTTTGTAAGTAAAGAAAGAGTCTGAGCTTACATAATTGCCGTCAGTCCAGTCAACAAAATACATGTTGTTGATCTTGATTGTTATCTCACCGTTCTCAAAGCTGACCAATTCAGCCTTCTCAAATCTCAACACCTGAGGATTGGTCTTGTATATTCCATCCTCATAAATTGAGAATGTGTCCGTAAGATCCCCCTTACCGTATATGCACATATCACCGTTTTCTCCAATCGTGTAATAGAAATGAACCGGACAGATCACAGTATTCGGCGCATCCATCACAAGTTGCCCAGTGCTCAACTCCCTAATGTGCTGTGCGGGAACGTATAATGTCAGACATTTGACATCTGTTGCTGAATGATCGCTTATTCCAAACACCACCGTTGTCATCTGGTTCAACTCGTATGAGGTCAAACCCAAACCTTCGATAATGTCTTTAGTCTTCTTACCGCTTCCATCAAAGTCTATAGGATCAGTAAAATAAACAGGATCCGGAGCGTATGTCGCCGAAACAAGCCTGTAAGTGCCAGCATATGTCTCATTGAAGTAACCTGCTCCCGATTGCTCTTTCGAGCAGGATGCCATCAACATCAACGCTATGATCACATAGATCTTGCATACAACATTACTCATAATCAAATCACCAATTATGTTTTGGCACAAAAGTAATCTCAGCATCCCCACCTGAAGTTGGTATTGACTTAAGGTTGTATCCTTCAACGCCACCCTTAGTGTATTTGCCAGAATTAATTATAGGAGCTGTATAATTCAACGTTCCATCACCCAGAAAATCTGATCCTTCATTAATTTTAAATGTAAAGGAACTTAGACAGCCATTTTCAGTTGTACTTGCGTCCTCGCCTGAGATAGAGAATTGTACACCAAAAGACCATTTCTCCCCTTTGTTTCCCACATTACCTGACAGACTTCCTGACCTTTTCACATTTGTTGTATATTTACATGATGTTGTTATTGTCTTTTCTATTGTTCCCGATGGATCTTCTTCATATACTGAGAACCATATCGCAGTAGAGTTATTTGCCAAATCAAAAGGCTCGACTGGGAAATCCTTAGGATAAAACCACTTTGCGACCAAGTCTGCCTTATCACTGATATATGTATAATGGAAAACGCTGAAACAAGTCCTCCTCTTTTCAACGCTTTTTTTAACTTCCCATAATTCAGACGGTTTAACAGTTTGAGGTACACTATATGAAGATAATACATTTGACCCGTATGTCCCCAAATAAAATACAAACTTAATCTCAAGAGAACCTTCGCTCCAAAGATATTCTTGGATGCCATTACTCTCCGGTGAAAGTTTGTTTTTTTGTTTTTTGAATACTGGACTTGTTGACTCAAAATGAGGATCAGTCTTTGCATCAGAAGAATTCTGATAGTCAAGAATTGTTATTTTTGACGGATTAATTTTAAATCTATAAATATACTCTTTAATCGTGTGATCCAAAACACCGGCATTGGTGTTCGATTTTGACATTCCATAGTAAATATAGTCTCGTTGAGCTGTCTTGTTATTGTAATACTTGAATTCTTCCGCGGCCTCTTTAACTATAGATGGCAGTGCAGATGCCGGAACAAAATCGCTTTCACCAGATTTATCGTAATTCCAATAAATATTAGTATCATGCGTTCTGGTCTCAGGCTGCTTATTTCGGCCATCATAAACATCATAGACAAAGTCAAATGTCGCTTCTGAACCCCTCGTCGCAGGTGAAACCACACGCATTCTCTCATTGCTCTTGATGATTACTACAGGCGAACAAGGAATTGTTCCTGCTGAGACCGTTCCCGCTTCTTTGCCATTCAAGAATATCACATGATCACTTGAGTCATCAGAAATGCCGACAAACACTTCTTTGGACGAAGTATCCCACGTGTTGACACTGAATCCATCCTTGTCAATCCAAGACCAATCCGGAACAAGAATGGTAAGTTTTGGAATAACAGCTTCGATCCTGTCTAAGGATGAAGGATCTTCGCTATGTGAGATAAGAATGTCCTTGAACGTCCTGTCTCCGGAAATGACCTCATCTTTCGTATAAGGATAGAAGACATCGTAATCCATGTCAAATTCCTTAAGAGCCTCATTCTTCAAAAAAGCTCTGAGATCCGGTTCCTCATACAAAGCGGAAGACAGTATTTTAGCGAACTCCTTCTGTGCGGAAATAAAAACATCGGAAGAATCTTCATTAACGGTCAATTGATCCTCTTCCTTAGAGCAAGAAGCGATAGATAGAGCTACAGCCACCATAAAAAGCAGCTTTGCAATTGTAGTTTTAAAGTCCATAATTTTTGTTTTAAATGATTACTATTGTGTTATATAGAAAACTCACCTAAGAATTGCTTTCCATTTTGCAAAGTGAACGTTATTACATAGTCACCAGAATCTCCGGAAATCGGCAGTACAATAGATCCGATTTTACTATTAATCGTGTAATCGTTGTATTCTCCAGATGATAGATTCCGGATTGAGATTTCAACTTCACCGACATCTTTTATAAAGCGCACCAACACAGAAGCAAGTCCCGCGTTATAGTTAGCCTCAAAAGGAACAAAGGCTTTAGAATGTGGCCGATGATTAAAACTCTGTTCAACAGGAATTATCACTATCGACTCTTCGTCGTTTGGTGCATAAACATTACCTGAATAAACAGATGTCGATGACAGTAACAGGAGCAGACAAACTGCTTTTAGTAAATATTTTAAATACATATTAGTTTGTTATTTTCACCGTGCAAAGTTCGTAATAACGAATATTATCTTTGGTAAAAATAACCCAACATTGATTATATGGAAAACAGGCCGTACAATGCGTCACAAACGATATTAGGCAAAAATGAGTTAGGCAAAACCTAACCTAAAGCAACCATAAGTCACTATTATTCAACCGCTTGAACAAAAAAACGATTGAAAACGCTTAAAAACTATTGGTTTAATACATTAATAATAAAGCAATTAACACTAACACTAAAAGAAAAGAAGGTAACGTTCTTTGTCCGTTGAATCGCTTTGCCGTATCTTTTCCTTCAATCTGGCTTTTCTCATATAAACCGCATCTTTGCTTGGTAGGTTAAAAATTTTAAGTATCAAGACGGCATCGAATTGAGCGACAACACAACTGAACAACCGAATGTCCGCTTCACATAAATCAGCATAGTCCTGCCTGAATCTTTTCATTACATTGTTATAGGTTCTGTTTAATTCTGATTCAAACTCAAGCTGACCTGTATTGTCGTTTGAAATAATTCCTGATACTATTCTATATATCCTTCCATATACCTCTGATTGTCTTGATTTTGAATCTTTCTTTTTTGAGTCACATAAAATCTCAGCAAACTCTGACATCCACCGACATTGGCTTTTGTATAATTTCAGATAATCAGTTTGAATAACCGAAATATCCTTAAGCATTTTCTCCTTAGACTTATCGCTTTCGGCTAACTTGTTTTCAGAGGTCTCGTTCAAGAGCACTAATTTTATGCGTTCTCTCTCAGCCTTTAAGTATCTTTTATACAATAATATAGAGATAATCACTATCATAATGATGGAGATGAATACCACTATCGCTGTCCAAAAGCGCTGAATCAGCATACTCTGTTCCCTTTCCGAACTAAGCAGTCTATAATAGTTTCTCTGAGCCAGTGCAGAGGATTGAGACTGTATCTGCATAGTCTTAGAATCATATCCTCTCAAAGATTCCAAAAGCAGAGTATAGGCTCCGGAGTTGTCCCCCTCCAATCTCATTACTTGACTAAGGCAATACCTATAAACCGGAATAGTTCCAAAGCCTTGTCCATCAAGTTTTGTGAAGATTTCCTTTGCTTCCTTCATCCTGCCTACTTTCGCCAAGGCATAAGCATAAACACACTCATCATTAACATTACGTAAATGATTCTGCTCGAACAACTCCATCGACCTTTCAAACATCGACACAGCCTTTCCATAATCAGAAAAAGGACAGAACGTCAGCATACGACCATAAGTGGCCATCGCATCCGCCTTGAGATCTGTGGGAAAAGACTCATCAGCGACAATGTTTTTTAATAAAGAGTCCGCCTCAGACCAAGCAAGGCTGCTGACGCAATCATTCGCCTTGCCCAGCACCATCATACAAGAATAACGATGTTCACCTGCCTTATTAAAAAAAGACTCAGCCTTACTATAGTATTGACGGCTTTCAGAAAAATTCTTTGTCTGCGAATATGAATACGCTATCTCCGAATAGGCAAAGCCAAGCATTCTCATATCGTTGACTTCATCTGAATATTCCAACGCTCTGGACAAAGTCACCACCGCCTTGTCATACTCTCCGGCATTTACCTGCATTCGTCCAAAGTAAAACAATGCCTTAAGTCTGTCATCCTGAGAGCCGTGACGCTCGTAGTACTTAACGGCTGGAATTATGATACGGGCATCCGTAGTCTCAACATAGTTCCTATCTAGAGCCATTGAATAGAGTAAAGAATATCTCGCTTTCTGGGATTTGCCGTGCAAAGCGGTGGTGTCAAGTGATTTCAAAATTACCAGCGCGCTGTCGGGCTTGGTCCACATCAATTCATCCGCCCGGGACAATGCCTGGGTTACCTCTTTGCTCGCGCAGGATGACAACATCAAAGCACACAGCAGGATAACTATGAAATGTATCCCTGCCAGATTCTTGTTAATGGTAGTTGTATTATTCATTCCCTATGATCATCTTTATGTGTTGCAAATATATGCAATAATCATAAAAATGTATCCAAAATGGAGGCTAAACCGATAGGATACCTATCCAATCACTTAAGTTTCATTTTTCGGATTATCTTAGTCGTATGGCTGTCAGGCAGTTCACTAACCGCCAAGTGATGTGGTAGATTTGGTACACCAGAAGCGTGTTTCCTGTACCAACAGCATCTCTTAGCCCATTTGGTACACCAGAAGTACGCTCCCTGTACCAATGGTGTGGCTCGGTATATTCGGTGCATACAAAGTCCTCATCACATACATTTTTCTATCCAAAAAACAATTGGAGACCGTTCTTCCAGGTGCGACAAACCATGCGCACCTGAAACACCATTAACCTGATAACTAACGAGTTGGCGTTCCAGGTGTGAATATATTCGCACACCTAAGAGTCGGTGCCCCCAGTACAGGGCGTTCTGTTGGGGGTCCGGACTTCCAGGTGCGAGAAAACATACGCACCTGAAACACCATTAACCTGATAACTAACGAGTTGGCGTTCCAGGTATGAATATATTCGCACACATAAGAGTTGGTGCCCCCAGTACAGGGCGTTCTGTTGGGGGTCCGGGGATATTACTGGAGGGTGTCGATTTGCTTCAAGAGGTCGGTGGTGACTTTGTGGATTCGGTGATAACGGCCGCCGACGGTGCTCAGGACAAAGATGTAGAGGACCGCAACGAACACAAGATGAGATATGTCGGTCGTGATGTCGGCCCAGATTTCGTTGAGACAGAAGGCGCTCCAGATGACCGTCGCGACGGCGATGCTGATGCCTTGACGGAGGTTCTGAAGTTTCCATCTCGACACCGTGCCCACAGTGTCAGTGACAGATCCGTCAAGCAGACGCTCCCTGAAGTTGTCCTTGTACTGCCGGAAGTTGACAAGAGCAAGGAAAACGCACCAGACAATGGTGGCGGCCATAAACAAGACACTGCATTTGTGCAATGACAGGCAGACATAGGCGATGAAGCCAGCCATAAGCAAGACGGTGACTATCGCCACGATATTCCATAAACGTTTGCTGATCAGATTTTTGGCGCTTGACTTTATTGTGGCGTCAAGCATCTCCCTGGAGACGATCTCACTGTCTGAAAGGTGGTTTTTCAGCACCTGCATCTGAGACTTCATCTCGTCAAATTCGTTCTTTTGATTATTCGTCAACATATTCATTCAATCTTTTTAAGGAAAACGTGCCGGGGTTAATCCCCTGAGACGCGGCTTCCTATCCGTTAAACTTTTTCAACTGTTCCTTTATGCGGACCAGACGGACAGAGACGTTCTTTGCGGATATTCCCACAATCTGACCGATCTCCTCGTAGGATAAATCCTCCAGCCAGAGAAGGACGATCGCGCGGTCAAATGGTTCCAACCTGTGGATGCGATCGTGAAGCATCCTCATCTGCTTGGAATCCTCGGTGTCGGATGTCAGAAGATTCTCTTCCACTGGTACCTTCGTGAAATGTTTCTTCTTCGCATCCTGCGTGATACAGGTGTTCATGGCTACTCTCCAGACCCAACCTTTCTCATCGCCTTTGCCCTGAAAAGTGCCAAATCCTTTCCAGAGCCTGACCAATACCTCCTGCATCAGGTCGTTGGCTTCGTCCTGATTGTCAGCGAACATAAGGCAGACCGGGTAGATCGTCCCCTTATGCCTTTTGACCAATCCGCTAAATTCTTGTTCGTCAGCGTTCATAAAAAAACCGTTTGCTATAAAGACTGAAAGACAGTGCTGTTTGCTACAAAAATATTCATAAAAATCACTCCGGATGCCGATGGGCGGGGGTGACTACTGAAAAAAGGTGATGAATATGAAGAGCGAGGCCGGGAGGGCGGTGCGGAGTTCCTTGAGGGCGAGGTTGAGGTGATTCTCGACGGTTTTCTTCTTGATGTGGAGGAGAGTGGCGATCTCGTCGTTGGTACGATGCTCAAGGCGGCTCATTATGAATATCTTGCGTCGCTGTTCGGGCATACGGCTCACAACGGCGGCGATAAAGGCTTCCTTGTCCTTCATATCAATGGCATCCTCGACCATCTGGTCGTACGGGATGTCAGTCAGGATGGAGCGGACGTTAGACTTGTTCTTCTTGATGAAGTTTATGGTCTGGTTCAGACTCATCCGGTACAGGTAGAAACGCAGGGATGTGATGTCCGGTAGGGCGGAGCGCATCAACCAGAGCTTGATGAAGACTTCCTGGGCTACATCCGAGGCGTCTTCCTTGACTTGAAGGAGGCTTTTCATAAAGCCGAAGACCACCGGATAATAGTTGTCAAAAAGCTGGCGGAACGCACTTCGGTCGCCTTCGGCGGTGCGTTCCATCAAGAGTCTTTCCTGGCTTTCTGTCAACATATTATTTTATATGAGACAAAGTTATAAAAAATTCAGATTTTCTTTGGGTGTAAGAAACGGTTTTGTTGTCTTATGCCCGTCAGTAAGCATTGAAACTCCAATAGGATTACAAGACCCATAATTATGACAGACAAAGACATCCGGAACGAGTGGGAAAAACACTATGGTGACATACTTCCGAAAGAAGAAGTGGACAAGGCGTTCACCAAGGTGATGAATTCCGCCGACAATCTTGAGAAGACGCAGACCAAGATAATACGCACTGGTTTAAGGCACAGGATATTCAGAGCGGCGATGACCTGCGCCGCGGCCGCGGTCGTGCTGTTCTTTGTGCCTTGGGCGACCCTCAAGGTCAACGAGAAGCTGAACGGTCAGGAAGCGGTGCTCACGGCCGGACCGGCAAGACTGTGCGAGATCTCCACCCACAACGGTGAAACACGTGAGGTCATCCTGCCGGACAGTTCAAAGGTTCTGCTCAACGCAGGCTCCGTGATAATATTCCCGGAAAGATTCTCCGCCGCGGAGCGAACTGTGTTCCTGTCCGGAGAGGCTATATTCAAAGTGACTCATAATCAAAATATTCCTTTCACGGTAAATACTTCCGACCTGGCGATTCGGGTGCACGGAACCACCTTCAACGTGAACGCCTATCCGGAGTCGGGAAGCACCGCCGCCACTTTGTGCGAGGGTAGCGTCTCGGCGACACTGAACAGCAGCGGAGAAAGTTTACTGATGGTTCCCAACGAGAGGCTATCCTACGACAGAGCCACCGGAGAGGCCACCGTCACACACGTGAACGCAGCGGAGGACACGGCCTGGAAACGTGGGGATATGTGTTTCCGGTCCGAGAATATTCACGGAATAGCCAAGGCGATAGAAAGGAAGTACGGACTCAACACCTACATCACCTCCGGGAAATACGATGATATGATCCTGACGGCCAAATTCGTGCATGGAGAGACGCTGGACCAGATGCTCAGCGCGATCTGCAAGCTTGTGCCGGGAATGAGGTACCACATCGAGAACAACTGCGTTTACATAAGATAAAGCCGATCCCCACCGCTGATCGCTACCTGCGGAAAACAGGCGGGAAAATCATGAATGAATATATTGACGAATATCATATATAAATCGTTAAAAACCAAATACCAACAAAACAGTCTATGAAGCAGATTAAACATTATCTGATCGCGCTTATGCTGGTCATCATTCCAGCCATCGGACTTCACGCCCAGAACCAGGTCGTGAACTTCCTGTCCGGGACGATGACCGTCAGACAAGCGTTCGAGGCCATTGAGCATCAATTAGGGATGACTGTGGCTTACAACGAGAGCCTTCTCGACGTTAACAGAAAGGTCACTCCTCCGTCAGGGAAAACCGTGATGGAGGCGATGGAGGCCATCCTGGACGGAACCGGGATGCAGGCAAGTCTGGACGGGAAGATGATCCTCGTGGTCAAAAACGGACAGCAGGCGGAGGCGCCGGCTGAATATTCCGGAAAAGTCGTTGACGCGTCGGGTCCTGTGCCTGGAGCTATGATTTTGCTCGACGGGAAGAAGGACAACGTGGCGATGACCGACCTGGACGGAAACTTCTCCATCAAGGCGGCTCCGGGACGGTCGTTCACGGTGTCGATGATGGGCTACAAGGACTACACCGCCACGTTCGGAAGCCAGACAGCGGGAATCGTGGTCAACCTTGTGGAGGACATTGACCTTCTGGAAGAGTCAGTAGTCGTGGGTTACGGCGTCCAGAAGAAGGTGAACCTGACCGGAGCGGTCGGAGTCATCAGCGGCAAGGATCTGAACAACAGGCCTGTGACCAACACGGCGCAGGCTCTCCAAGGAGCGGATCCGTCCCTTGTCATGAGCATGAGCAACGGTTCCATTGAAGGAAAGGAATACAGCGTAAAGATCCGCGGGCAGGTGTCTCTTAACTCTGGAAGCCCGCTGATCCTCGTTGACGGAATCGAGTCCTCGCTCTCGCAGGTGAATCCTAACGACATCGAGTCAGTCTCCGTGCTGAAGGATGCCTCGGCTTGTTCGATCTACGGTGCCACGGCATCGGCCGGTGTGGTTCTCATCACCACCAAGAGCGGAAAGGCCGGAGACCTGAAAGTAACCTACAACGGCCGTGGAGGTGTGGCTTTCAACACCACACGCACGGACTTCATCACGACCGGTTATGAATATGTGAACCTCTCCAATGAGTTCACACTCCATTCCGGCAAGGGCTACAACGCCTGGAACTACACGGACGAGGAGATGCAGATGCTCTACGACCGCAGGAACGACAAGACCGAGAATCCTGACAGGCCTTGGGTCTATACCAACGACAAAGGTAAGTACCGCTACCTTGGTAATTTTGATTGGTACGGCTACATATTCAAAAGATCCCGTCCGGAGACAGAGCATAATGTGACCATCAACGGTGGCAACGACAAGATCGACTACTATGTAAGCGGACGCTATCTTTACCGCGAAGGTGTCTTCAACAACGCCAGCGAGGACATTATGAACGGATATTCATTCCGCGCCAAGGTGAACGCCAAGGTGAAACCGTGGCTCCGCTACACAGGAAACCTCAGCTATGAGGGCTCGGCCTACAACTACGGCGGATTCTGGGAGCAGGACGGTTCTGAGGATCTTACCTCGTCAGGCATCCTCTGGAACATCACCCAGAACATCAGCCCGACCATCGTGCCGGTCAACCCGGACGGAACAACCACGATGTACACCAACGGCATCCAGTTCGCCGACTCCCCTATCGCTTCGGGACGTGGCGGTGTGTTCACGGACGGAAGGAACAAGAACTCCAGAAAGGTGAACTACTGGGTGATCACCAACAGGCTCGTGTTCGACCTCACCAAGTGGATGAACATCACGGCTGACTACACCTACAGAAGGCGTGACAACCTCAACAGCTACCGTTCCTATCCTACCGCCAACACGTGGGACAAGAATATGAAGAACATCGTGGAGATGACCAACGGCTCCATCTACGATTTCTACCATGAGGCACGCGCCTACCTGAACGGCCATGTGGCAAACGCTTACCTCAATGTGAACAAATCATGGGGCAATCATAACTTTACGGCCGTGGCCGGCTCACAGTTCCAGGACTACAGATCATCAACCTCGACAATCCGTCAGAAAGGCTCGATCTCAGACAAACTCGCGTTCATCAATATGGCGCAGGGAACCATCGAGAGGGCCGATGAGAGCAACACGGCCTACAGGACACTCGGATTCTTCGCCCGCGTGAACTACGACTACGCCGGCAAGTACCTGTTCGAGATCTCAGGGCGTGAGGATGGTTCGTCACGTTTCGCGAAAGGTGACAGATGGGCGTTCTACCCTTCTGCGTCAGCCGGTTGGCGAATCTCCGAGGAAAAGTTCTGGGGCGGTCTGAAGAACTGGTGGGATCTCGCCAAGGTGCGTGTGTCATACGGTTCGCTCGGAAACCAGCAGGTCAGCAACTATTCCTACATCAGCACCATTTCCACATCGATGATGAACTACACGTTCGACAGCACGAACAAGGCCGGAATGGTCAGCACTCCGGGAGCCATCACTCAAGGACTGACTTGGGAGACGGTCATCACCTACAACCTCGGATTCGATCTCGGATTCTTCAACAACAGGCTCAGCGCGAGCGCAGACTTCTACATCAGGGACACAAAGGATATGCTGACCTCGTCACAGGAACTTCCGGCGGTGTTCGGAACAAGCTCTCCTAAGATCAACGGAGCCGACCTGAGGACCAAAGGCTACGAGATCACCCTCTCATGGAAAGACCAGATCACAGCGGCTGGCAAGCCACTCTACTACTCCATCACGGGATCTCTTGGAGATTATGTGACGACAATCACAAAGTTCGACAACCCGAACAAGTCGCTCAGCCAGCACTACGTGGGACAAAGACTCGGAGACATCTGGGGCTACGAGGTGGAAGGACTCTTCAAGACTGACGAGGAAGCCGCTGAATACCAGTCCAGAATCAACGACACCGCTGTCAACAAGGTGGTCTATGAGTGCGGCGTGGCATCAATGGCGAAACTGATGGCCGGAGACGTCAAATTCGTGGACAGGAACGGAGACGGTGTCATCAACACCGGAGCCAACACGCTTGACGAACCGGGCGACCGCTACATCATCGGAAACAACAGGCCAAGGTACACATATTCATTGAGAGGCGATGTGGACTGGTACGGCTTCAATCTCTCCGTGTTCTTCCAAGGGGTCGGACACTGTGATTGGATGCCTCCTAAGAACTGTTCCTACTTCTGGAGCCTCTACGGATTTCCCGCATCCTCATTCGTTCCGACCGACTTTGAGTCAAAGGCTTGGACGGAGGATAACAGAAACACCTACTTCCCAAGAAGAAGGGGTTACGAGACCTACGCTAACTGCGCGCTTGGAGTCAACACGGATCGCTACCTCCAGAACGCGGCCTACCTCCGGCTCAAGAACGTCACCCTCGGCTACACACTTCCTCTGAAGAAGAACAAGGCGGTCGAGAAAGTGCGCCTCTACCTTACCGGAGAAAACCTCTGGTACTGGTCGCCGATGAAGAAGTACACCAAATATGTCGATCCGGAAGTGGCCACAGCATCCTCAAAGCAGAGCGATGACTGCATCTACCCATTCTCAAGGACAGTGTCATTCGGAATTGACATAACATTCTAAATGAATATGATCATGAAGACTACATACAATATTCTTATGGCGGGACTGCTGTCGGCGCTGGCTTTCACATCCTGTGAAGGGTTCCTTGACAAGTTCCCTGAGACAGCCCTTTCTCCTGAGACGTTCTACACCAACGAGAAAGAGCTCACGCTTGCGACGAACGGATTCTACGCAATGCTGCCTAAACCGGACGATTCCTTTGACGGAGCCCTTCAGGACAACGACCTTCAGTTCCATCTGTCCCTGAGCTCGATCCAGAGGGGTACACGTCAGGCAGAGACTGAGACCTGGAGCGCAAGCACCTGGTCGGACCTCAGATCCATCAACTACTATCTGGAACATTCCGTGAAGTGCACAAACGAGGACGTGCGCAAGAAATATGACGGAATAGCCTATTTCTTCAGAGCGGTCTTCTACTACGAGAAGGTCCGCAAGTACGGGGATATTCCTTTCTATGACCACGTCATCTCCGACTCCGACAAAGAGTCTCTCTACCGTCCGCGCGACAGCAGAGGTTTCGTGATGCAGAAGATCATGGAAGACCTTGACCGTGCCATAGACGGCCTGCCGGTTTCCTGGTCGGAAGGGGTTTACAGGATCAACAAATACGCGGCTTACGCGCTGAAATCCCGTATCGCCCTGTTTGAGGGAACCTGGAGAAAGTACCATGACATCGCCGACGAGTCCTACACGAAAGAGGACGGCACAACCATCACACTTTCATCGGCTTATTTCCTCCAGTTGGCCGCCGACGCGGCAAAGGCCGTGATGGAGAGCGGAAAGTACAGGATGTACAACGGAGCGACCATCGTAAAAGGCCAGCCTTACCGTGACTACTTTGTGCTTGAGGACGCTGAGACCAGCGAGACGATCCTGTCCAGAAGATTCCTCTACACTGCCGAGATGCAAATTCGTCACGGAGTCCAGTTCACGTACAAGAACCAGAGATATTCATTGACCAGAGCCCTTGCCTATCATTATCTTATGGCTGACGGAACTCCGTTCCAGAGCCAGGAGGGATGGCAGACGATGCAGTACAACCAGGAGTTCAACGGCCGTGACCCTCGTATGGCGCAGACCATCGCCGCTCCGGACTATGTCGCCGTAGGCGCTGACGCTTCGTCCAAGTACTATCCGAGCTGCAAGGATTACGAGAGAAGTGGCTACCGTCCGATCAAATACTTCTCTGACGACACGCACGACGGAGCCACCACATCGACCACCGACTATGCGATATTCAGGTATGGTGAAGTGCTTCTGAACTACGTCGAGGCCAAGGCTGAGCTCGGACAAGCTGACCAGAGCGTGATCGACGAGACCGTCAATGTGATCCGCGCGAGGGTAGGCATGCCGGGACTGGATGTGGCCAAGGCCAACGCCGCTCCGGACTCGTTCCTGAGCTCTTACTACACTGACAAGCATCTGGAAGGCGCCGACAAGGGACTTATCCTTGAGATCAGAAGGGAAAGGACCGTCGAACTGGTCAACGAAGGCTTCAGGCTTTGGGATATGCTCCGCTGGCACGAAGGACAGCAGATCTGCCCTGCCTCCAACACTCTCGGACCTGGATTCATCGGCTGCTGGTTCCCTGGACTCGGGGAATATGATATGAACAACGATGGTAAACCTGACCTCTGTATCTACAGCGGAAGCACTCCGCAGACAGACTGCGACAACACCTTGAACGTGGCTCCGGGCAAGGAAAACACCCTTTCGGAAGGCACAAGCGGTTACCTCGTGCAGTTCAAGGACCAGACCTACAAGTGGGAGGAGAAAGATTACCTCTACCCTATCCCTAACAAGCAGATGCAGATCTATCCGATTGACGAGACAACCGGAAAGAGTGTCCTGACACAGAACCCAGGTTATTAACAGACCGCAAAATCAACACAAAATGAAAAGACATAAGATATTGTTTCAGGCCCTTGCCGCCGCGATGCTGGTGGTGTCCTGCTCGGAGTACGATGACTCATCGCTCTGGAAGCAGGTGGACGAGGCCCAGAAACAGATTGCCGAACTGACGGCATCACTGACAGAACTGGAAAGCCAGATAGGTCTTCTTTCGGCTGCAAAGAATGGAGGTCTGATCACCTCCATTCAGGAGAACACAGACGGTGGCTTCACAATCAAATACACTACCTCTGATGGCAAAGAGGCCACGGCCATCATAGCCGGCAAGGATGACATCAAGAGCGTGGACATCATCGGCACCAAGGAAGAGAACGGTGTCCTTTACTGGACCATCACCGTAGGAGGTAAGACGACAATCCTCACCGACAACGACGGAGCCAAGATCCCAGTGGCGGGACGCACTCCGTCATTCACCACGGACAAAGACGGTTACTGGATGGCCAACGGATCGTATATTCTTGACAGCAAGGGTGACAAGATCAAGTCATCCGGGCATAAGGCTTCATTGATAGCCGGAGCGGAGAAGAACGAGGACGGTTCCGTGACGCTCATATTGGCCGACGGCTCCAAATTCACGGTTGACACAGCCGAAAGCTTCTCTCTGAAAGTGTTCTTCGGCGGTAAGGAAGTCAAGGACGAACTGAAGGTCGAAGACGGGACAACCTCACTTGAGTTCACATATTCATTGACAGGGAAAGCGGTGGAGAACGCTGTTTTGAAAGTGACAAGGGTCGAGAGTGTCGAGGCTTCGGTGGACGAGGCTGGCGGCAAGATCAAGGTCACTGTTCCTGATCCTCTACGCAAAGGACAGTTCACCCTGATGGCGGCCGATGAGAGCGGTCATCTGGCCGTGCGCACGGTCCGTATGCGCGGAACATTCTCCGTGGAGACTGAGAACGAGCTTTGGAAGACCGTGGAGGAGAAACTCCTCGCGCCAGGCTGCAACTACTACAGTATGGAGTTCAAGAACATCACCAGAAGGATGCACGTACTGGAGATCGACCTGACCAACCCGGCGATCGAGGTCACGACATCCTACGCCGATGACATCGTTCCGAACCCTAACGGCAATGCCAACAAGAACAACGGATTCAACCTCCGCGAGACCCTTTCCCAGCTTTGCGCGCGCAAGACCGCTGCCGGAGAGGATGTCATCGCCGGAGTCAACACCGGCTATTTCGACTCGAATGACGGAATCAGCAGAGGAGCGCACATCGAGGAAGGCGAGCTTGTCTATATGAACAACCCTGCCGTTGTCTCCAGCCTCGTGAACCACTCCTGGGCGTTCACGATCTTCAAGGACAACACCGCTTCGTGCGGAAAGAAAGCCTTCTCAGGCAAAATCGAAGTGGCGGGCAAGGAATATGCTTTCTTCTCGGTGAACGACACCATCGTGCGCGGCGGAAGCGCCTCCAGAATGAAATCATACCCTGTGAACCTCTACACATCAAGGTACGTCAAATACCCTCACCCGGAGCGCCAGAACATCACCAACACACTCAGCGCAAAAGCATTATACCTCACGGCAAAATATTCATCAAAGAATATGACCGTGAACGATGGTTGGTTTGACGCGACCGTGACGGCGATCGCCGATGGCAGAACCACTGCTCTCGGAGAGGCTCCTTACCTTACCGACCGCAAGGAAGTCGGCATCCAGGTGACCGGAAGCACGGCCGATGCTATCGCCGCCTCTGTGAAGGTCGGAGACAACATCAGGCTGATGGCCCAAATGGACGTTGAAGGTGTCGTGAAGCCTATCCAGACTCAGAACTCCACGATGTGGCACTATGTCACAGACGGAGAGAACACCCTCAACACCGTCCCTGCGAACCACGATTTCCGCACGTTGATCGACCCTATGACATTCGTCTGCGTTGACAAGAGCGGATCAAGGATTATGATCGCCGAGATCGACGGCCGTCAGGTCGGATTCTCCATCGGAGTCAACGCCGAGGAAGTCACAGAGATCGCCCTGCGCCTTGGAGCTTGGAACTCGACCCGTTTCGACGGTGGCGGCTCATCCGCTATGTGGGCTAAGAAAGACGGGGTCTCAGGACTCGTCAGCAGCCCAAGCGACAAAAAGGGAGAGCGCAGTTGTATGAATTATATGTATGTACGTAAGAAATAGCATATTATGAGAAAGATACCTGCTATAATATCAATATTTCTGGCGGCCGCCACGCTTTTTTCCTGTTCGTATGATTCCTCTGAGATAGAGAACGGAATCACCGATCTGGAGAACCGTGTCGCCGCTCTCGAACAGAAAGCGGACTATCTGGAGTCGCAGTTGAAGGCGGTTTCGGAATTCGTGTCCGGCAACTTCATCTCCCGTGTGGGAACTGACGAGAAAGGAAACTTCGTCATAACCTACCAGGACAGGAACGGGGAGAAAAAGACGGTCACCCTGGCCAAGGCATCCGACCTTGACAAGTCGCCGATGATCGGCACCGCTGAATATGAAGGAGTCCTTTACTGGAGGCAGACCAAGGACAACGGAGCCACCTGGGAGTGGATCACCGACAAAGACGGCGACAAGATGCCAGTCTCCGGTCCCGCTCCGGTCGTAGGAATAGACAAGGACGGTTACTGGACAGTCAACGGAGAGAGCACCGGCGTTCTCGCAAAGGATATGACCGGCAACATATTCAAGAACATCGCGGCTGACAGCGAGAGCGGCCTTGTGGTGTTCAGCCTGACTGACGGCAGCAGCTTCTCGGTAAGGTACAACGAGTCGCTGGCCATAGCGTTCACGACTCCGTCATTCCTTGCTGTGGAAAGCTACAGCGCGCCTGTGGAAGTAGGCTACAAGGTCAGCGGCACTATGGCCAAGGACGCGGTTGTGGACTACCTGACGGCTTATAATGTGAAGGTGAAGGTCAACGAGAGCCTCAAGACAATCTCCGTGACGATGGAGGAAGGCGCCGAGGAAGGCAATGTCGTGATTATGGCCACCGCAGGGGACGACATCGTTTACAAGCCTCTGTTCTTCTCCTACGGCAAGACTGTCATCGATTTCGAGAACTACATCAAAGACAACGAGCTCATCACCCCGCTGGGAGAGCCTGTGATCAACCTTGGAGGGGATATGACCCCGTTCACTGTCAGGATCTCGCACAACATCGACGTGGAAGCATCCGTGGCCCAGGAAAACGCATCCTGGCTCAAGGCTGTGAACACCAAGGCCTTGCAGACATCCGAGTTCAATTTCGTGGCTGAATATTTCGAAAGCAAGACCAACACCCCTCGTGAAGGCCGCATCATCCTGAAGAACAGCCTCTACGAGGTTTCCACATCCATCATAGTTAAGCAGAGCCCTATCGTGAAAGGTGGCGGAGGAGGCGGAGATGATCCGTCCGAGGACAAGGGAATCTCCGATGTGGGCACATTTATGGAGTTTGTGCGCAGCGTCAATGCCGGGGCCTCGACGACACGTTGGGAGAACGCCGACGGTGAAGTCTGCCTGCTCGCCGACATCGACCTTACGGGAATAGACTGGACACCTATCGGAAACGCTGCCGGAGAGGGTTCCGGAATACCTGCGTACTCGTTCGAGAACGCGTTCAAGGGCAAGTTCAACGGTAAGGGCCACAGCATCACCGGAATCAACTGGACCTGCGATATGAGCAAGAACAACGTTTACGGACTCTTCGGAGCGGCTGACGGAGCGACCATCAGCAACCTCGTTGTCGGAGCGGCCGGAGACGCCATCACATTGACCGGAAGCCCGGATGTGACCCCGTCCGTGGCCGGAATCGTGGGTTACGCCGAGAATGTGACGATCAGCAATGTGACCAACAATGTCAGCATCATCCTTGAGGGAGAATGCCCTCAGGCAATGCCTACCAGTCTCGCCGGAATCATCGGAAGCGGCTCGGATGTCACAGTCGGCGGAAAGACCAAGGAGGAGGCCGTGAAGAACAACGGAGACATCCTCGTGAAGTCCAAGGTCGCCAACGCCCAGGCCGGAGGAACCGGCCTGCAGGTGGCCGGAATAATGTCCTACGTGAAGAACGGCAAGGAAAGCCAGTTCATAAACTGCACGAACAACGGTCATCTGACAGGCCCTAACGGACGAAGCGGAGGAATCCTCGCTTCCATCCAGGGAACCGAAAAGGCCGGCAACAAGGTCACCATCAGCAAGTGCGTGAACGCCGGTCTCATCGAGGACAATTACCTTGATTATGACGGCTACACCAACGCCAAGAGAATAGGCGGAATCATCGGTGGCTCAGAGGCCGCTGACGTCACTGTGGAGTCCTGCGTCAACAGCGGGAACATATTCTCGCACACAGGATGCCGAGTAGGCGGATTCGTAGGCCACTTCAAGGGCGGAATCATCACCGGATGCTCCAACACCGGAATCATCCTCAGCCACATCACTCCGCAGGCGGAGGATCACAGCGGCGGAGACGGCCCGGGTTGGGCGGCAGGCTACTGCAACATCAAGATCTCCGGCTGCACCCGTGGCGGAAAGGTCGGCGAGTGGGCTGACTTCAAGAGCAATCCGGAAGGCGCTCCGGACGCGACGATCTACAATGCCTACGGCTACCAGAACTCCAAGTATTTCAACGCTTCTGACAACCAATAAAATGAAGACAATGAAAAGATTAACGAATATATTGCTGTCGGTTCTGATGATGGTTTTCGCCTTCACCGGGTGCGGTTTCGACGAGGATCCGCTCCAGAACAGGCTCAATGACATCAAGAACAGGATCGCGGCTCTTCAGTCCAGGATCGATGAGGCCAACAAACAGGTCGAGACCCTCGGGCTGCTGACCTCAGGCAATGTCGTCACTTCCATCGACAAGAACAGCGACGGAAGCTATGTGCTGACCTATCTGGACAGCAAGAACGAGGAAAAGACCGTTGTTGTGGCGGCTATGGACCAACTGCTCAACGTTCCTGTGGTCGGAGTGCGCAAGGACGAGAACGGTCTCTATTACTGGACCGTCACCGCCGGTGGCGAGACAAAGGACATCACGGTTGACGGGCAAAGCGTCCCGGCCGCCGGCAGGACTCCGGTCATCTCCACCGATGAGCAAGGCTACTGGACTGTTGACGGAGAACGCATTCTGGATTCGGCCGGCAACCCGATAGAGGCCACTGACGGAAGCGCGTCCATCCTCAAGTCTGTCACAAAGGATGCCGAGGGGAATCTCTCGATCACCCTCGGAGACGGTTCACAGATCACCATACCAGTGCAGAACTCTCTGAACCTCAGCCTTTCCACATCCCTGAATCTCACCATAACCAATCTCGGACAGGAACTGAAGATCGGTTATGATGTCACCGGAAGCAAGGCTGACGAAGCCATCGTGGCGATCGCCGAGGCCAAGTCCGTGAAGGCCAAGCTTGACAAGACCGCCAAGGAGGTCAGCGTCTCTTTCGACAGCGACTTCTCTTCCGGCCATCTCATTATGATGGCCACGGATCTGGACAAGGCAACGGTGCTCAGGCCGGTGTTCTTCAACAAGGCCAAGGAGACAAAGATCCTCATCAGCACGGCTGACGAGCTTGTGGCGTTCGCCCAGAATGTCAACGCCCAGGACGGAACAGAGAACATGGATATCTATCTTGAGAAGGACATCGACATCTCCTCAATCAAGGACTGGACACCTATCGGCAACGGAACATTCTCCGGAACAGCCGTCAGCGGAGCGGCCTTCAAAGGCACTTTCCACGGCCAGAACCACACGATCAAGGGTATGAATATCACCGTGCCGGCAGACGCCGCGAAAGGTGCCTCCTACGGCCTTTTCGGAGTGCTTGACGGAGCGACTGTCAAGGATCTTGACATAGGCGAAGGATCATCAATCACTTCATCCGCCAAGCTTCTGACTTGCGGTGGTGCCATAGCCGGATCCGTAGTGAACTCAACTGTCGATCATTGCACCTCATCGGCTTCGTTCGACATTTCCGGAGGAACGGACAACATCAGCCAGAGGTTCGGAGGAATAGCGGGTTCTGTATATTCCGCCGGAGAGGTCATCGCGCAGGTCACCAACAGTTCCAACTTCGGAATATTCAAATCTGTCAACACCACCAACAGCAAGAACGGCGGCACGGCCTTCTCCATCGGTGGCGTGGTAGGTTACGCCGAGTCAGCGTCATCAGCCCTTCGTGTGATGATCAAGGGTTGCGACAACTACGGTGCGATGAACGTGCAGGCCTCCCGCAACGCCGGAGTCGTGGCAACGCTTAACAAGAATGCCACGGTCGAAAGCTGCAAGAACTTCGCTGACATCACCAACACGGACATCAAGGCCTCCAACACACGTGTGGCCGGTATCGTCTCTGCGTTGAATGCCCAGACCTCGGCTATCAACTGCGTCAACAAGGGCAAGATCACATTCGCTGTCGCAGGAAACACCACGAAAGGCTACGCTGCCGGAATCGTCGGTCAGACCAACGACAACTCCAACGTGGTTGAAGGCTGCGAGAACTATGGTGAGATCCGCTCTGACATATTCAATGCGACTGACGCGACGAAGAGGTTCATCGCCTCCATCATCGCCAACACTAACAACAAGACCATCACCATCAGGAACAACAAGGTCGGTGGCAAGGTGGGACCATATTCAGATGAAAGCAAGGTTGTTGCAATCACCGCCGAGAACTTCGCCGACTGGATATTCTTTACTCCTAAGACCCAGCCGTCGATTGTCTCAGGCAACGAGTTCGCAGGTGAGGTTCTGACAAAGGGCATAGCGTCCGCTGATGATTTCGTGGAGTTCGCCGCCGCTGTCAACGCCGACGCGTCCCTTGAGAAATGGCAGGATGCGGCGGGAGGAATCAACCTGCTGAATGATATTGATATGTCTTCCGTAAAGGATTGGACTCCGATCGGTAACGCCACTTTCGCCGTTGTCAGCAACAAGCTGACCGTGACTGGTCCTATGTTCACAGGCAGGTTCAACGGTCAAGGCTACAAGATCCGTAACTTCAAGGCTGTCAGCAAGGTGGCCGAGACCGGAGGCACATTCGGACTGTTCGGAGTGATCGGTCCGGGATCCGTTGTCGAGAACTTCATCTTCGAGTCCAGCTGCTCGCTCACTGTACAGTCTCCGGCCAAGAGCACTTCCCACGGCCTGATCGCGGGACTTCTCTACGACGGAACCGTGCGGGATGTTCACAGCTATGCTCCGATGACGTTCCAGAGCAAGACCGGCGTCAAGAACGCCGCCCAGTTTATGGCTCTGATCGGCTACGTGTTCACCCAGAACGCAGAGGTCACCATCGACAGCGTTGACAACTTCGGAGAGATCATCGCCGAGAACGCTGACGGAAACGATCAGGGAGGCGCGAACGCCTTCCATATAGCCGGAATCGTGGGTTTCTCCACCGCCACGGTGGACACCCAGCATTTTGTCACCATCTCCGACTGCTCCAACGAGGGGAATATGACCTCCGCCACCTGCCGCACCTCCGGCATCTGCGCGGCCGCCAACCGCAGGACCAAGATGGTGAACTGCATCAACAAGGGCAACCAGCTGAACAGCTGTCCTGGTCCTGACAAGGGACGAATCGCCAACATCGCCTGCAACGTGGCCAACGTGTCCTCGATGACCGGGTGCGTCAACTACGGCGACATCATCTCCACCACCAGCGCCAGAACGGCCGGCATCGCCAACCTCTCCAACAACTGCGAGTTCAGCCACTGTGCCAATTACGGCAACGTACAGTCAGACAACAAGTACCGTGGTCTGTTCTGGGCCTACAACAACGGCCTGGCATCGTGGAGCAGCTGCGTCGCCGGAGGCACCGTCGGAACCTACAACGACGGCAAGGGCGTGGCCGATGAATATACCGACGCGGCCAAGGTGAACTACCTCGGTGTCCAGGGAGCCAGCAAGACAACCCTGAACGACATCACATACCTCATCGGAGTCAAGGATCCTGAGCCGCCTGTAGAGTCGAACGCCAAGCTGAAGATCCTCTTCATCGGCAACAGTTTCACCAAGGACGCTGTCGAGCATATTCCAGGTCTCCTCGCGGCGGCCGGAATCAAGGACATCAAACTCTACCACATGTACTATGGCGGACGGCGTGTCTATGAATATAACGACGGCTACACATCCTCTGTTGACTATCATTGCTACAGATGCGAGAACGGGGCGACATCCTGGACTGATGTCACCGGCCACAGCCTGCACGAGATCGTCTCCAGCGACAAATGGGACATCGTGACCATTCAGGAGCACACCGGACGCGCGGTGGCGTGGGACTGGACCGCAAGCCAGAAATCGGCGTTCCAGGGCCTTGTGGACAAGATAAAGGCGGACTGCCCGGACAAGACTCCGGACTTCTATTTCATAATGTCACAGGCCTACCACGATATGAACAAGATCGCCACGGCCGACCGGGGACAGATCAACTTCACGACCACGGAGGAGATGTACAATGTCATCGTCGGGATGACCAAGAAGTTAATGGCCGACATCCCGTTCAAGGATGTGATCGCCACAGGCACCTGCCTCCAGAACCTCAGGACATCGGATCTGAACAACGGGATGTGCCTCACCCGTGACGGCTACCATATGGACTACGGGATCAGCCGTTACGCTGCCGCCTGTATGGTCTTCGAGAAACTCATCTCCCCGTCCTTCGACAACGTGAAGCTTGACAAGAACACCTACAGGTACGGCAATTCCAGCACGACATCCGGCAGTTACTCGACCCCTGTCACCGATGCCAACGCCCCTGTGGCCCTTCAGGCCGCCCGTTACGCCCTGCAGACACCTTATCAGGTCACGTCAATGAAATAATGACCGTGGCGGATAACTGTCTATCCATCAAGCATTAAAGCGATCACCTTCAGATTATTTTCCCTGAAGGTGATTGTTTTATTATCTGTTTATCAACAAGTTATCCGCCACATCAAAAAAGGATGGAACCTAAGCGGGTATATTCATTAGCATTTTATTAATTTTGCATATCAGAGAATATTAAAACAAGAATATTTATGCGTAAGAAATTATTTGTCGCGGTCATCTCGGTTATCGTCTCGGCGCTGGCTTTCCCGGCGGCGGGGCGCGATCTGAAGATCCTTTACTGGAACATCCAGAACGGAATGTGGTCCGACCAGGGAAACAATTATGACAATTTCGTGGATTTCGTCAAGTCCGAGGATCCGGACATCTGTGTCTGGTGCGAGGCCGAGTCCCGTTACTTCACGGATTCCGGTGACAGGATCGAGAACTGTGAGGATGCCTATCTCCCTTGGAACTGGGATATTCTTGCGAAACGCTACGGACACAACTATGTGCTTGTCAGCGGCAAGAGAGACACTTTCCCGCAGGTGATCACCTCAAAATACCCTATCCGTATAGTCAAGAGGGTCAACGGCAACGGTGATGATGTCATTGTTGTCCATGGAGCCGGAGTAGCTCAGGTGGAGGTCGGCAACAAGACCATCAACATCGTCACCATCCACTCATGGCCGTACAAGTACACATATATGGCTGATGACAAGAAGGCAAGTACCGAACGCAAGGAAGGAGCCATGTTCAGAGCCAAGGAAATGGAATATATCTGCCAGCAGACCATCGAGAGCGTTCCCGAGGCGGCTTCGCAGTACTGGATGATGCTCGGGGATTTCAACGCCAGATCACGTGTGGACAACCACGTTTACAAGATGGCCGAGGATGACAAAGATTTCCTCGTGCACGACTACATCAGGAACAACACTCCGTACATCGACATCATTGAGAAGTTGTACCCTAATGATTTTCAGCCAACTACACTTTCCGGGAAAAGAATTGACCTCGTTTACATGACCGAGCCTCTTTTCAAGAAGGTCCGTTCCGCGGAGATCATCCGTAGCGGTTTCGCAAAGTCTGTCCGTGATCCGCGCAAGATCAAGGGCTTCTGCAAACCTTCCGACCACTACCCGATCCGTGTGGAGCTGAAATTTTAGATCTACGGGCATTTGGTCCATAGACGGCATTGCCTTGCAGTGGTTACTCTGCACGATTGTAGTTACCTCACTGCCTGTCTTTCTGGGTCATAAGTAAGAGGCAAGTTATTTTTACGGTTACTAAACCTGCAAAGAGAACCTCTAACCTAAATTTTTCACGTTACAAAAATTCAGAACAGAGGTTCTCTTTGCTTATAAAGTTTCTGTTATAAGGTTTCTGTCACTTCGGCAGGCTCAGTGACCATACTAGTTCTGGGACCGCTGAATATGATCAATAACAAAACCACCCGGCCGCTTTGATGGTTGGTGAGTTTGCCGAACCACAGCGACCGGGCGGTTTGAATATTCAAAAAACTAAAGTTTCCTAAGAAGGTTGTTCATGTTGACTTCCTTGTCGATGATGGTGCGGAGCTCGGCGATCGGAACCCTTTTCTGCTCCATGGTGTCGCGCTCGCGGATGGTGACGCAGTTGTCATTCAGCGAGTCGTGGTCAACGGTCACGCAGAACGGCGTGCCGATGGCGTCCTGGCGGCGGTAGCGCTTGCCGATGGAGTCCTTTGGATCGAACTGGCAGTTAAAATCGTACTTGAGATCGTTCATCACCTCCTGAGCCTTCTCCGGCAGGCCGTCTTTGTTAATCAAAGGCAGCACGGCCACCTTGACAGGGGCAAGCGGCGCCGGGATGCCCAGCACGACGCGGGTTTCGCCGTTCTCAAGCTGCTCGACCTTGTAGGAATGGCTCAGCACTGCGAGGAACATTCTGTCCACACCGATGGAAGTCTCCACGCAGTAAGGAACGTAGCTCTCGTTGGTCTCAGGATCAAAGTACTGAATCTTCTTTCCGGAGAGTCTCTGATGGTTGCCGAGGTCGAAGTCGGTACGGGAGTGGATTCCCTCCAACTCCTTGAAACCGAACGGGAAATTGAACTCGATGTCGGTCGCGGCGTTGGCGTAGTGGGCCAGTTTCTCGTGATCGTGGAAACGGTAGTTCTCAGCACCCATCCCGAGGCTGACGTGCCATTTCATACGGTTCTCCTTCCACTTCTTGAACCACTCCATCTCGGTGCCAGGACGGCAGAAGAATTCCATCTCCATCTGCTCGAACTCTCTCATTCTGAATATGAACTGTCTCGCGACGATCTCGTT
>OLXM01000038.1_pt1 | contig 22355 bp, 22 predicted proteins | sample 1673361 | NCBI WGS metagenome assembly OLXM01 (sample SAMEA103958109, study PRJEB25191) | human gut metagenome | biome: human-associated habitat [ENVO:00009003]; feature: intestine environment [ENVO:2100002]; material: feces | place: Germany | collected 2013/2015
CGCCGATCGTCGACGCGCAGAACGCGCACCCCTGCCGGCAGCCGACCTGCGAGGAAATGCAGATGGTGTTGCCGTGCTTATAATGCATGACGACCGTCTCGACGGCGTTGCCGTCGGCGAGCTCCCAGAGATATTTCACGGTGCCGTCCGCCGCGCTGATCTGCTTGCGTAGGCGCTTTAAGCGGAAAAGCCGGGCGTCCGCGGCGAGCTTTTCGCGCAGCGACTGCGGAATGTTGCGCATCTCGTCGAAGCTGCCGACGCCCTTTAAGAGCCACGAATAGACCTGCTTTGCGCGGAATTTCGGCTCTCCGAGGGAGACAATATACTGTTCCAGCTCCGCGGGGAGCATCGCTTTGATGTCTGTCATGCCATTCTCCTGAGCTTTGCCATAAAAAATCCGTCCGTGCCGTGGCGTTGGGGCCAGAGCTGGAGCAGCCCCTCCGGGGCTGTGAGCCCGCCGGGGAGCGAGAAGGGCTCCGCGGTATAGTCCGGCGTCTCCGCTAAAAACGCGCGGACCGTGTCCTCGTTCTCCTCCTGCCGGACGGTGCAGGTGGAATAAAGCAGCGTCCCTCCCACGCGGACATAGCGCGCGGTGTTTTTCAGGATCGCCGCCTGAATTTCCGACAGCGCAGCGAAGTCCGCCGGGTCTTTCCAGCGGATATCCGGCTTTTTGCGGATGACGCCGAGCCCGCTGCACGGAACGTCCGCGATCACAAGGTCGAACGCGCCGTTCCATTCCGGGCGGTTTTCCCGCGCGTCGCAGGCGAGGGTCTGAATCATATTGTCGATGCCGAGGCGCGCCGCGCTCTCGCGGATGCGCTTCAGCTTGTTCTCATGCAGGTCGCAGGCGGTGATGTCCGCCTCCCCCGCTGCAACGGCTGCGGCAAAGCTCTTGCCGCCGGGAGCGGCGCAGGCGTCCAGAATTTTCTGTCCCCGCTGCGGTTCCGCCGCTATTACGGCAAGGCGCGCCGCGGCATCCTGCACGTAAAAAAGACCCTCCCGGAACGCCGGGAGCGCGGCGAGGTCGCCGACCGTGTCCGCCCTGAGGCAGTCGGGCAAAAACGGATGGAACTCCGTTTCAAGCCCTTCCGCGGCGAGCCGGGCGCGCAGCGAGCGACAATCCGTCCGCAGGGTGTTCACCTGAAGCGCCGCGGGCGCGGGCGCATTATCGCAGCGGAGCAGCGCCTCCGTCTCCGCCTCGCCGAGGCGGCGCAGCAGCGCGTCCACGAGCGGGCGCGGGTGGCTGTATTGGATGGATAACCGCTCCGCCGCGTCTGCTGGGAACGGCGGCTCCTGCGCGGAGGCGAGGCGGCGCAGCACGGCGTTGACGAAGCCCGCGGCGCGGGCAAAGCCCACCGCGCGAGTCAGCTTCACGCCCTCGTTCACCGCCGCGGAGTCGGGAATGCGGTCCATAAAAATAAGCTGATAAGCCGAGATGCGGAGCACGTCCAGCACCTTCGGCTCGATCTTCCGGAGCGGCAGACTGCTCACGGCGGCAATGCGCCAGTCGAGATAGGTCCTGTTCTGCATCACGCCGTAGCAAAGCGCGGCGGCGAGACCGCGGTCGCGCGTGTCGAGCCCCTCGTAGGTCAGGACGGAGGAGAGCACCGCGTCCGACCACGCGCCGCCGCGTCGGCAGCGCTCCAGCGCCGTCAGTGCGGCGCGTCTTGCGTCGCCCATCGTCAGCCCACCCGGATCGGGTGCCCCAGCAGATAGTCCGCCGCGCGCATCCGCTTTTTGCCGGGCGCCTGAAGCTCCGTCACGCGCAGGGTCTCTCCCCCGCCGCAGGCGAGCTCGATCCCGCGCTTATCCGCGGCGAGAACGGTCCCCGGCGCGGCATCGGTGCGGTTTTCGGTATATTCTGCGGCAAAAACGCGGAAAACGCCGCCCTCCAGCTCCATCGTGGCGACGGGCCACGGCTGCAAGCCGCAGATATGCTTCACGATCTCGCGCGGGCCGCGCGTCCAGTCGATGGGGCACATGGATTTATCCAGCTGTTTCGTATAGGTCGCGGCGGCGTGGTCTTGCGGGATACGCGGGGCGGTGCCCGCCTCGATATCGCGCAGGGTGCGGTCCAGCAGCTCCGCGCCGAGGTGCATAAGGCGGTCAAAGAGCTCCCCGCTCGTCTCGAACTCGCCAATCTCCGTCTCCGCGCGGTAGATGATGTCTCCGGCGTCCATATCGTGGGCGAGATACATCGTCGTGACGCCCGTCACCTTGTCCCCGTTCAGCACCGCCCACTGGATGGGCGCGCTGCCGCGGTAGCGCGGGAGGAGCGAGCCGTGGACATTGATGCAGCCGAGCGGCGGAAGGGTCAGATATTCGTCCGGCAAAATCTTGCCGTAAGCCACCACGACGACGATGTCCGGTGCAAGGGCGCGCAGCGTCTCCAGCGCTTCGGCGTTGCCGCGGAGCTTTTCCGGCTGAAAAACCGGCAGACCGTGGGCGAGCGCGAGCGCCTTGACCGGCGACGGACGCAGCTCCATGCCGCGCCCTGCCGGGCGGTCCGGCTGGGTGAACACGCCGACGACCTCATATTGCTTTTCGATCAGCTTTTCCAGCGACGCCGCGGCAAAGTCGGGCGTGCCCATAAACACGATTCGCATAGCGTTCTTAATCTTCTCCGTCCCCGGCATGTCCGTAATACTCGTCGAGCTCCTCGTCGCTCATGATATGGTCGGCAAGCTCGTCAAACAAAATTCCGTCCAGATGGTCCAGCTCATGGCAGAAGGCGCGGGCGGTCAGACCGTCGCCCTCGACCTCGAACCAGTTGCCGTCCCGGTCCTGCGCGCGGACGCGGACATGGTCCGGGCGCGTCACCCAGCCGAAGACGTTCGGCAGGCTGAGGCAGCCTTCGGGACCGGACTGCTCGCCGCTGCGCTCGATGATCTCCGGGTTGATGAGCTCGATGACGTACTCGTCCTCCCCTTCGGGAACGTTGGTCTCCAGCACAAGCACGGCGCGGCGCAGGATTCCGACCTGCGGCGCTGCGAGCCCGACGCCATTGGCTTTGGCGAGCGTCTCCGCCATATCGTCGAGCAGGGTGTGCAGCTTGTCGTTGAAGTCGGTCACGGGGCGGCAGCGCTTGGTCAGCACGGCGTCCCCTTTTTCCACAATATTTCTCAGTGCCATAGTTGAAACACTCCTTTTTTTCTATTCGTTCTCATTCCAGCGGGTCCTGATCGGCGTAAACCGCGACACCGCGGAACTCCCGGTCCGTGTTGCAGCAGATGAGCGCGCGCGAAACGGCGGCGCGGAGCTCGCGGTCCGGACGGCAGCGGAGGGTCAGCTTGTAGCGGTAGCGGTTCACGACCTTGACGATCGGATAAGGCGCGGGACCGAGCAGGTCCGTCCCCGGCTTTCCGGCGAGCGCATGCTCCAGCAGACGGCGCAGCGCCGTGCAGCAGCGCAGCACCTGCGCCTCGTCCACGCCCGTCACAGTCAGGGCGATGAGCTGGGTAAAGGGCGGGCAATGGAGCACGCGGCGCAGCTCGATTTCACTGCGGTAAAAGCCCTCGTAATCCTGCGCGGAGGCGAAGCGTATGACCTGATTTTCCGGCGTAAAGGTCTGAATCACGGCGCGCCCGGGGCGCACGGCGCGTCCGGAGCGCCCGATCACCTGTGTGATGAGGGAAAAGGTCCGCTCCCCGGCACGGAAATCGCCGGCGTAAAGGCTCTGATCCGCGAGCAGGACGCCCACGAGGGTGACGTTTTCAAAGTTGAGGCCCTTCGTTACCATCTGGGTGCCGATCATGATGGGGATTTTTTCCTTGCGGAAGCGGGTGAAAAGCGCGTCATGCCCGCCCGCGGCGGCGACGGTGTCCGTGTCCACGCGCAATATCTCCGTCTCCGGAAACAGCTCGCGCAGCTGCTGCTCGACCTTCTCGGTCCCGTCGCCGGTGAACTTCAGCTCCCCGCCGCAGTCAGGGCAGCAGGGCGCGACCGGGCGGGAGTAGCCGCAGACGTGGCAGACGAGGCGGCGGCGCGGCGCATGGTAGGTGAGGTTCACGGAGCAGCTCGGACATTTGAAGTTATAGCCGCAGTCGACGCAGGTGATGAGCTTCGCCGTGCCGCGGCGATTCAAGAACAGAATGCTCTGTTCGCCGCTGTCGAGGTTTTTTTGCAGCTCATCGCGCAGGAAGGAGCTGACGGAGCTGCCGTTCCCGGCGCGGAGCTCGCGCTTCACGTCGACGATGTCCACCGTTGGGAGCGCGAGGCGGTTATAGCGGTTTTTGAGCTCAAAGAGCGCATAGCGCCCGGTCTCCGCGAGATAGCGGGTGCAGACATCCGGCGTTGCGCTGCCGAGCAGCAGCAGCGAACCGGCGCGGGCGCAGCGCCAGACGGCGACATCCCGCGCGTGGTAGCGCGGCGCGCTGCCGGATTTATAGGTGTCCTCCTGCTCCTCGTCGATGATGATGAGTCCGGGGCGGTCCAGCGGGGCAAAAATCGCGCTGCGCGTGCCGATCACGAGGCGCGCAGAGCCGTTTTTGATCCGCTTCCATTCGTCGTAGCGCTCCCCCGCGGAAAGCGAGCTGTGGAGCACGGCGATGGTCTCCCCGAAATAGGAGGAAAAGGTTTCGAGCATCTGGGGTGTGAGCGCGATCTCCGGAACGAGCAAGATCGCGGAGCCGCCCGCTTCGAGCTCGGCGGCGATGAGCCGGATATAGACCGCGGTCTTTCCGCTGCCGGTGACGCCCTGAAGCAGCGCGCCCTGCGCTCTGCCGCTCCCGCGGAGGGCGTTCAAGCCCTCGAACACGCGTTGCTGCTCCTCGCTCAGCTCCGGCAGCGCGCTGCGCTCCTCGCCGCTGCGGTACTGCGGGCGGCGGAACGCCTCGCGCGTGAAGCGCTCGATCACACCGGCGTCGCACAGGGTCTTGATCGTCTGGCGGCTCGCGCCCGTGAGGGCGCAGACCTCCGCGATCGGTCCCTCGCCGACGGCGGAGAGCAATCGCAGCACGGCGGACTGCATTCTGGCGCGCCCCGCCTTCTGCCCGGCGAGCTCCGCCGCCTCCTCCGCCGTCAGCGCGAGACGGACGCAGTCAGTCAGCTTGTCGCCGACGCGGCGGCTGCCGTCGCTGCGGAACCAAAGTCCCGCGGGGAGCATGGCGCGCAGCGCCTCATAGACCGTGCAGAAAAAGCGCTCGCGCATCCAGAGCGCGAGGTCGAGCTGGTCCGCGGTCAGGACCGGAGTCTCGTCCTCGACGGAGGCGATCTCCTTCACCTTCGCGCCGTAATCGCAGCGGTCGGAAAGGCTCAGGACGACGCCCTCGGCGCGGCGGTTGCCGCGCGAAAACGGCACGACCACGCGCATCCCCGGCGCGACCGCGCCGATGAGCGCGGACGGCACGCGGTAATCATAGGGCCGGTCGACCCAATAGGTGACGTCGGAGACCGCGACCTTTGCAAACTGCTCTGCCATAATTCCTGCCGCGGACCTCCTTTCTCAAATCGGGTGTTGGCTCTTAAAAAGCCGCTTTTTTATTCCTCCGCCGGCTGATCCGGCTCGGCGGGAGTCTCCTCCTCGGCAGCGGGCTTGGCGTCGCGGTTGATAGTGAGCTTTCCGGTATAGACCTCGTTGATGGCGATGGAGACCGCCTTCTCGTCCAGCGGCTCGCCCGCTTCCTCATACTCCGCGGAGATCTTTCTCGCGCGCTGGGCGACGACGTTCACAAGCTGGTATCTGCTGCCGACCTTGTCGACGAGATCGGCTACGGGGGGATAGAGCATCATTTTGAATAGCACCTCTTAAATTATTTTTTCAGTCTTTCTGGCTGAGTCTTGCTTTATAGCTGTCGATGAGGTCGGAGATCTCGCCCGCGGCGCGGTCGACCTCGTCGTTGACTACCACGTAATCGTAATGATCCTTCAGGATCAGCTCGCGCTCCGCCGCTTCCAAGCGGGAGCGGATGACCTCGTCACTGTCCGTTCCGCGACTGCGCAGGCGGTTTTCCAGCTCCGGCAGGCTCGGCGGCGTGACGAAAATGGTGAGGGTCTCCGGGCGGATGCGCTTGATCTGCATCGCGCCCTGCACGTCGATATCGAGATAGACGTCATACCCGGCGTCCAGCAGCTCCTCGACGGCGGCGCGGGGCGTTCCGTAGTGATTGCCGACATACTCGGCGTGCTCCAGAAACGCATCCTCCGCGATCATTCGCTCGAAGGTGGGATGGTCCACGAAGAAATAGTCCTTCCCGTCCACCTCGCCCTCGCGCGGGGGGCGGGTCGTTGCGGAGACGGAAAAGCGGAGTTTTTCGCGCTTTTCCATCAGGCGGTGGAGCAGCGTGCTCTTGCCGCAGCCGGAGGGTGCGGAGACGATGATGAGCGCGCCGCGCTGGTTTTTTTCACTCATCCGCGTCACCTCCTGCGGCTCTTCCGGCGATTGTCTCCGGCAAAATGGCGGAGAGAATCACATGCCCGCTGTCCATAATGATAACGGCGCGGGTGCGGCGTCCGAAGGTGGCGTCCACCAAAACGCCCTTGTCGCGGCTTTCCTGAATGATGCGCTTGATGGGCGCGCTCTCCGGGCTCACGATGGACAAAATGCGGGACGCGGCGGCGAGATTGCCGAACCCGATATTGACGAGCTTCATCTCTCCCGCTCCCCTCTCATTCAATGTTCTGGATCTGCTCGCGGATCTTTTCGATCTCGCTTTTCAGCTCTATGACCACCTTCGTGATCTCGCTGTCGCTGCACTTTGAGCCGATGGTGTTGCTCTCGCGGTTGAATTCCTGCACGAGAAAGTCCATCTTGCGCCCGATGGGCGAGCCGGTCTCCAGCATTTCGCGCATCTGGGCAACGTGGCTGCGGAGGCGGACGGTCTCCTCGTCAACGGCGACCTTGTCGGCAAAGATCCCGGCTTCGAGCAGGATGCGCTGCTCGTCCACCGTGCTGCTCTCGAGCACCTCGCACATCTTTCGCCAGAGCTTTTCGCGGTATTCCGCAACCGTCTGGGGCGAGCGGCGCTCAACGGCAGAGACGTAAGACTCCACAGTGCAGAGTCTGCCGGCGATGTCCTCGCGGAGCTTTTCTCCCTCGCGGCAGCGCATTTTGTCGAACTCCGCGAGCGCGGCGTCAGCAATCTCCGCAATTGCGGCAGTCATGGCTTCGGCGTCCAGATCCGCTTTTTCAACGGTCAGCACATCCGGAAAGCGGCAGAACGCAAGAGCGTTCAGCTCCCCGTCCATGCCGAAGCGCTCCGCCACGGAGCGGACCGCCTTGCAGTAGCCCGCGGCGAGCGACTCGTTGACGCGGACGACCGTCTCCTCCGTCCCGGTGCTGGCGACATTGACGAACACGTCCACCTTTCCCCGGGAAATGTGCCGCCCGACGCAGGACTTTACCGTCTCCTCCGCGAACAGAAGGTTCCGCGGCAGGCGCACGGAGCAGTCCAAGTAGCGGTTATTGACGCTTTTGAGCTCGATGCTGATCTCGAGACCGCCGCAGGCGCCCTTGGCGCTGCCGTAGCCCGTCATGCTTTTGATCATAGCTTCTTATTCACCCGTTCCCTTGATAATATTGACATAAATTCTGTATTCGCCCACGGCGCCGACCGTTGTGCTGCCGTCCACCGTAATCTTGACCGGGACGGAGACGATGCCCGTCGCGGTGCCGTAGTCCTTCAGGTCCGCGACCGCGCGGACGTTGACCTCGGAGATTGCCTTGACGTCCGCCTCCGGACCGCGGAGGATCACGCCGTCGAGCGAATCGCTCATGATCTCCGCCGTGAAGCCCTCGCTGACGTTGACGCAGGAGATGTTGCTCTGCTCGATGCTGACGCTCTCCTTATAAAGCCCGCCGATCTCCAGCGTGAGCGTCGCCTCGCGGACGCCGCTCGTGCTCTCCGTGTCGTTCGGGATGACGATCTTGTAGGTCTCCGTCAGCGCCTCATCGACGGTGGAGAGGTCGATCTTCGCAAGGGAGATGTTGTTCACCCCGGCGAGGGTCTCGCTGTCACCCGTGAGGGTGATGCTGTCCGGCTCGAGCTTCCATTTGACGTTGTTCTCCGTCGCGCCGCCGCCGGGGACGAGGTCCACGATGAGGTCGACCTCCTTCACGGCGAGGATCGGCAACGTGACCGCCACGGTGTCCACATCGGTCGTGATCTCGTCGCTCGTGAACTCGTTGCCGTCGCCGTCGATGAGGACGAAGGTGCTGTCGAAGCTGAGGGTCTTGTCCACATCCTCGCGGTTGACCTCCACAAAGGCGTGGTCGACCATGGCAAGGACCTTTTCCGGTCCGTAGAGCACGACGGTGCTCGGCGAGAACTCCAGCGGCTCGGCGCTGAAGCCGTCCGCCGCGCGGCCGTTGAACTCACCCTCGACAGGGACGGTCTTGCGGCTGAGCTTGTCCACATAAAAGCTGATACTGTCCGGATCGGTCGCCCAGCTCGTGATGGCGCTGGTGTCCGTCTTGGAGGGGAAGTTGATCTTCGGCGTCAGGGAATAGTTGCCGGTACGGGAAATGCCGCTGAGGTCCACCGCGACGGTGAGGTCCTCCGCCTTGAGGTTGAACACGGTGCGGCGGCTGCCCGTAACGGTGAGCTTTACGGTGTTGCTGCTCGTTTCCGAGACGATGAGCCCGCGCGACTCGCGCATGGTGGTCTCGCCCTCGAACACGACGCGGACGCCGGAAAAGGTCTGGGTGATGTCCTCGCCCTGGCTCTCCGTGACGAAGACCCAGATGAGCAGCGAGCAGAGCAGCGCCACGATCGCGAAGAGGATATTTTTGGCGTTCGGCTTTTTGAAGGTGATCTTTTTATCCATTTTTCTTCACCCCGATCATTTCCCAGAAGCTCTTTTTCTTCCCTGTGCCGTCCTCCTCCGGGAGAAGCTCGCGGCGCAGGAGCGTTTCGAGCGTTTCCGTGGAGAGGTGGCGCTTGAGCATGCCGTCCACGGCGGCGGAGATCGCGCCCGTCTCCTCCGAGACGATGACGACGACGGCGTCGCTGCGCTCGCTCATGCCGATACCGGCGCGGTGGCGCATGCCGAGCTCCTTGCTGAGATTCAAATTTCCGCTCATCGGCAGCATGCAGCCGGCGGCGGCGATGCGCCCATCGCGGATGATGACCGCGCCGTCGTGGAGCGGGGCTTTGACGAAGAAGATGTTCTTCAGCAGCTCCGCCGTGACGGAGGCATCCACCAGCGTGCCGGTGCTGATGGGCTCCGTGAGCTGGTTGTCGCGTTCAAAGATGATGAGCGCGCCGGTGCGGGAGCGGGACATATCCGCGCAGGCGAGCACCGTCTGGGTGATGACGCCGTCCATATTGAGCGTCTGGAGCTCGCCGCCGAAAAAGCCGAGGATCACCGCCAAAAGGCCCGCCGCGTCATTCCCTGTGCGAGAGAGGATGCGCAGCGCATAGTAGCTCGCGCCGCTCGCAAAGGCAATGCACCAGATCACCACCAGCTTTGCGAACAGGTGCGGGATCTTCCGCCGCCGCTTCATGTGTCCAGAATGGCGTGGACGCCCTGCTTCGCCAGAAATTCCTTCTGCTTGTGCTTCACGCCCGCGGCATAATCGAGCGCCGCGTGCATATCGCCGTTGCAATGGGCGTCGGGGATGCGCTGCACTGCTCTTGCTGTGGCCTCGGCCAATGCGACCGCCGCCCAGGTCCCCTCGATCAGGCACAGCAGCAGCTTCTCCTGCCCCTTCTGCTGTTCGCTGAGCTTCTCGCGCTCCTTCTTGTCCTTCTTTCGCTCTCGGGCCGCCGCGGCCTCGATCAGGGCCACGATCACGACGGCTGCGGCAGAGATCAGCTCGCCACTCATGCCGTCACCTCCGTCCATTGGCTCACCCCAGGCTCCCACACGTTGCCGTCCACGTCGCTCGTCCACTTCTTGCCGTTGTGCGTCACCTTCGCACCCTTCGCGTAGGAATCGTGCGCGCCGAGCGGCTGGCTCCACGCGGGCCACTCCTCGCTCGGATCGCTCGCCTTTACCCACAAAGAGGTGGTGTAGCTCGGCTCCCAGCTCGCCTGTGAGGTATGGTCCTGCAGGCAGCGGTATAGCTTTCCCTTAAATGTGCGGTACTGCCCCGTCTTGTAGGCGGTGGGATAGGCCCACTCCGGAAACAGCGCCATGTGCTCGCCGGCTGTGGCGTCGTCCAGGTCTCCCTTCTCCGCTATCGCCACGAAGGCGATCTCGCTGGCCTCTCGCGTCTGTGCCATTTCTTCACGCATCTTCTGCGTGATCTCGGTGTAGCGGTAGTGGTCCGTGATGTGGTAGAGGTCGAATTTCTTCTCCTCGTTCTCCATCGACCGGTATTTCTCGACGATGCGGAACCGGTCACAGATCACGCTGTCGTCGTACACCCTGCGCACCTCGACGTAGCCTTCGAGATCGCTGTGTGCGTCGCCCGCGGTCTTGAGGTTTTCCACCTCCACGCCGTTCAGGCGGTCTGTGCCAAAGATATATTCCATCTTCGACGCTCCTTTCTCATGTACTCTCTTACGACTTGCTTCATCATTTTCTGTGTTCCCTTGCGCACGAGCCTTCGGTAGAGGTGTACGCTGCTGCAATGCTTGAGCTGTCCCAGGCGGGACAATAGCCCGAACGCGAGCGATACGGGGATCCGTGTCCCTCGTGCGAGCTTCCGCCGCAGGCTGTGCAGCTGCCGCGTCATGCGGAACAGGTTGCGCTTGCGCAGGTAGGTGTAGCCTCTCCCGAAGCGATAGCCGAGCGCGGTCGGCATCCGGTCCGCCGTGCGGAACTTCTGCCAGTCTCCCTTGATCGTCAGGTCATGCGCTCTCAGCCAGTCCTCGATTATTTTGATCGCGCGGTCCAGCTGCCGTTTGCTCCGCTCATACAGCGTGAAGTTGTCCATGTAGCGCAGGTAGTGCGTCACCTCCGGCCCTCGCTCGCGCAGCGCGTGGTCGAGCGGCTGGAGCGTGGTGTTGGCGAACCATTGGCTGAAATACGCGCCGATCATCACGCCGTCGCGCATCACGCGCTCGGCAAGGTCCAGAACGCGGTGGTCCTTCACCAGCTGCCGCAGCCGTGCCATCACGACCTCCGGCTTCAAGCTGTCGTAGAAGTGCCGGATGTCCAGCTGCGCGCACCAGCGCGTGCCCTTCGGATCGTCTCGGTGCCACTTCTTCATGGCCTTTACGCCGTAGTGGATGCCTCTTCCGCGGATGCTCCCGCAGCAATACGGGTCCATGCCGCGCATCATCGGCCGCTGCAAGGCCTGCACCAGAGCGTGATGGACGTACTGGTCGGGCCACAGCTTCGGCTCGTAGATGTCTCTCCACTTGCCCGCGCTCTTGTCCCACCGCCGCTTCTTTCGCGCCGGTGACGGCTCAAAGCCGCTCACGATGATCGTGCGCAATGCCTCGATGCTGCCCGCGCGATCCGCTTCTACCCGCTGCACGGTCTTGTCCGGCCGGTGCCGCGGCCGCCAGCGGTGCGTGGCGTTCACCTCGTCGATGGCATTGCCGAGGTTCTCGTCGCTGATTAAATAGTCAAATAGATGGTTGACTCGTTTCACGGGATATGTTCTCCTTCTCCTTGTTGCCTCGCGGTCTTTCCAGCGTCCTTTCGGATGTACTAAACCGCGTCCCTTCGGCATCGTTCTTCACCAAGAGGTGCGCGACTATCCCGCCCATCTATGCAAAGCCGTGGGAACGGCCTTACGGAGAAGTGAGCGGACTGCCTGAGTCCATTGGCAAGGTGACGGCACCCGATGTTCGCGTTCGCGTTCGAGGCGGCGTTGTTGCCGTTGAGGTAGAACGCGCCGTGGTTCTGGTTCTGGTTGTAGTTGCCGCCGACATACAGCACAACGCCCGAGGCGTTGTAGTTGCAGTAGTCGTCCAGGACCGGATACCCATAGCAGGAACACCGACTACTGGCGGGATAGCCCCAAATTTCGACCGCCGGCGCCGACTGACGCCGGCGGTCTTTCGCTCTTTTGTGATATTGTTCTGTGTCGGACTGCCTTATGCAAAGGGGGCTGCGGCCCCCTCTGCACTCCCCTTTAGGGGAGTTTTTGGAGACGGCACCCGATGCCCGCGCTCGCGTACGAGGCGGCGTCGTTGCCGTTGAGGCAGAACGCGCCGCAGTACTGGCTCCGGCCGTAGCTGCCGCCGACATACAGCACAACGCCCGAGGCGCCGTAGTCGCAGTAGTCGCAGACGTAGGTGCTCTCGCTGCCTGCGACCGCCGACGGGTACAATGCGTACTCGAAGCCGGAAACGCTCGGGATGCTCCACGCGCTGATCCAGCCGCCCGAAGTCGGTCTCGTTCCGATGTTCGTGCCGCTGGAGGTGTCGCTGAAGCTGGCGGGGTTCTTGATGCAGTAGACATTCGCGCCGGAGAAGTAGATGCCGTCGCACCAGTCGAGCACGTTGGACCACAGGCCCTCGATGTGGCGGTACTGGATGCCCGCCGCATAGGTCGTGCGGCTTGCGGCCGTCGTGCCGGTGTGGTAGGTCATGGCGTCCGTCGCGCCCATGTTCTCGGTGCCCGAATTGTTGCCGCAGCCGTAGCCGATCTTCGCCTGACTGTTCCAGTCGGCGTACTCCACGAGGTAGAGCATCATGATCGTCCAGTACATCGCGAAGTCGTACTGCCATACATCGCTCCCGAGCGCGTGGATCGAGCTTCTTGCCGCCGCACGCGTGATGTTTCCGACGGGCTTCACGCCGCTGGTGCTCTTGTAGGTGCTCGCGCAATGGTAGCGGCCCACATACACATAGTCGCGCTCGCCCTTTCCGTCTCCGCGGTCCGCGTGGGCAGGGGAGACGAGGAAGCCCGTCTGTGCCGCGTCGGAGATCTGGAGCTTCATCTGGTTGCCCGTCTTGGTCCACCTGTACCAGTATTTCGGGATCTTGACGAGCTTGCCGCAGGTTGCGTCGTCCACGACCACCATGCCGCTCCACGGCATACAGCTGTCAAAGGGAGAGGAACCGTCGCCGTTGTTTACCGCCGCGACGGGATCCGCAAAGCCCGCCGCGTCGTCCGTGCGGCTCCACGCGGTCGTGGCGGTGCCGTCCCAGATCGCGCCGTAGGTCTTGGCGTACTTGAGCGTCACGGCGTACTGCTTCACCTGGTCCACCGTCACCGTCTGCGTGTCGGTCTTGCCGTTGAGCGTGCCGGTCACGTTCCAGGTGCCGTAGGAGGGGATGTCGAAGTAGCACACGCCCGTCGTCGCGGTCTGCTGGAGCGTCGTCGAGCCGGAGACGACCTTCACGATGGAGTTGATCGGCGCCGTCACCTTGATCTGCGGGTAGAAGGCCGTGCCGCCGGTCGGACCCGTGGCTCCGGTGGGTCCGGTGGGACCCGTGGGACCCGTCGCGCCCTTCGCGCCGTCTGCGCCCTTTGCGCCGTCCGCACCCTTTGCGCCGGCAGGACCCTGTGGGCCGGTGGGGCCGGTAGGACCCGTCGGACCGGTCGCACCCTGCGCGCCGTCCTTGCCTGTGGGACCGGTGGGACCGACGTTGCCCTGCGCGCCGCCCGGACCGGTGGGGCCGATGCTGCCCTGCTCGCCGGTCGGGCCTGTCGGTCCCGTTGGGCCGGTCGCGCCCTTCACGCCCGTGTCGCCCTTGGACCCCGCAGGGCCGGTGGGACCTTGCTGAAGCACGAAGTTGAGAACGGCCTGCTGCTGCGTGCCGGCGTTCGTCACGCTCGGCGAGCCGGCCGGGCCGACGCTCGTGACCGTTCCGATCTCGACCGTTGCCGCAACGCCCTGTGCTCCTGCCGCGCCCTGCGCGCCGGCCGGTCCTGTCGGGCCGGTGGGACCGGTTGGGCCGGTTGGACCCGTGGGACCTTTCGCGCCCTGCAAGGGGCCGTTGTTGATGAACTGGCTCGTGATGCCGTCGAAGATGTAGATGTCGTAAGGCTCCGCCGAGCCGACACCGTAGGCATCGCCTGCCTCGGCCGTGGCCTTCTTCGCGCTGTCCAGCGCCGCCTTCGTGGCGTAATAGCCGAGCACGGTGAATCCGGCGCCGGTGTCGCCCTTGCTGCCGGTCGGTCCCGTGGGACCTGTCGGACCTGTCGGACCCGTCGGACCGGAAGGACCGGTGGGGCCTTTCGGCCCGGTCTCACCCTTGCCGGTGGGACCGGTCGGCCCCTGTGCGCCGGTTGGGCCGGTGGGACCCGTGGGGCCGGAGGGACCCGCGGGGCCTTCGGGACCCTGGCTGCCCTGCGCGCCCTGCTTGCCCTCGGGACCCGCCGGACCGACGGGACCCTGGCTGCCGGTCTGCCCCTGCGGGCCTTCGGGACCCTGTGAGCCGGTCGGTCCGGTCGGACCCGTGGGACCTGTGGGGCCGGTGGGACCGGTCTCGCCCTTTCCGGTGGGACCCGTGGGGCCTTCGGGACCGACAGGGCCTTGCGGACCGGTTGGGCCTTCGGGACCGATCTGCCCCTGCGGGCCTTCGGGACCCTGCGGGCCGGTCGGACCCATCACCTGCAGGCTGTCCCAGTCGTTCTTCTCCACGTTCCACCAGTAGGCGAGGTAGTCCGTCTCGGTGCCGACCTTGTAGCAGTCGCCCTCGTTGCCGGTCGGATGCGCCGCGCGCAGCGCCTCCTCCGTCGGATAGGTGCCGAGGAAAATGAGGCCGCTGCCCTGCGGGCCGGTGGGGCCGCGCAGGCTCTTGAGCCACTCTTCCTCCGTTCCAATAAAGCCTCGCTTGACGGCGAGGCCGTATGCTGTGATGTAATACGGGGGGTTCTCGTACATCGCTTATGCCTCCTTCTTGTATCCCTGCACCGGATCGTAGGTGCCCGCGAACCAGCGCAGGAAATTCCCGTATGCGTTGTTGTAAAGCTGGAGGGAGTTCTGGTACTTGTTGTACTCGCCGTTCTCCGCGTCGATCTTCGCTTCGAGGTAGAGCACATACAGCTCGTCGTAAGGCGGCTTCACCAGCAGCTCCATGTCCAGTCCGGCCGGATAGGAGTAGTCGAACTGCTCCGTCTCCGCCGGCGCCATGAGGAACACATCCGCCGCGATCTGGCCCTCCAGCGCGGTCAGCCACAAAAACTTCAGCTCCTCTTCAAAGGCGTTCGGCTTGGCGAGGTCCGTCCGCCGGATCGCTTCTTTGCTCTTCATGCTTCTCCCAGCCTTTCTTGGAATAGCCGCAGATTCGCTTCGATCCGCTCGCTTCGGCACAGCGAGAGCGCCGTGCTTGCCGCCTCCGCCGCGCCGCGGATGTCGCCCGTGTGCCACAGTCCGATCGAGAGGAGGTCCCACGGGGCCGCGCCCCATGCCTCCGCCTCATTGATGGCGCTCCGGCTCTTGGTCGTGATGCGCAGCGCCTTCCGTCCGTAGTAGACGACGCCCTCCCAGTTTTCCGCGCGGTAGGCGGCCTTCTCGGCCTCGTACCAGTTTTCGCGCTGCTCGGGCACTTCCGCGATGGCGCGCATCGCCCAGCACATCGCGCTCCGCTCGTCGCCCAGCGCGTGCATACACGCCGAGAGATAGCGCATGGACGCGGCTCTTTCCTCGTCCCACACCGCGGAAGGCAGCGTGAGGTGCCTTTTCAGCTCCTCTGCGGCTTTCCGGAACATCCCGCGGTAAAGATACTCCCTGCCGAGATAATGCGCACAGCGCGCATCCTGCGGCGTTTCCTGTGCCGCCAGCTCCAGCAGCGGGAGATACTGTGCGCGGCTCTTGCGCTCGTCGGGCAGGTGCTCCGCCGCCATGCCCTCCACGTTCACGCAGCGGAAGAAGGGCCTGCCGTCGGAGGGAACAAGGACCTCATGCACGGGATACCTCCACGTTGCGCACTTCGGCCGGTGGATCTTCTCACGCAGAAAGACCGTGCCTTCGCTCCCATCCGCATTGCGCGAGCAGATGCAGCGATAGGTGCCCGTCTCGGCGTCCACGGTCCACGCTTTTTCCAATGCTGCGCGCCACCCGGGCAGCAGTACCTCGTCGAGGTCCACGCACACGCAGAGGTCCGTGTCGCGCGGGATCAGAAGCATGGACAGGTTGCGCGCCACGTCGAAGCGCCACGGCTCGATGGTCGTCTGACGGACGATCACGCCGCGGTCGGAGAGCTTTTCCACGGTTCGGTCGGTCGATCCGGTGTCCAGCACCGCGATGTAGTCGGCCTCCGCCGCCGCGTCGCAGAATCGGTCCACGAACTGCTCTTCGTTCCTGGCGATGGCATAAATGCAGATCTTGTGCTTCATGGTTGCCTCCAAAAGAGAGAGGGCAGGGCGCCTCGCCCCGCCCTCTTCGGTCGTATCAGGTTGCCTTGCCGGTGGCGAGCTGCTTCACCAGCTTGTTGTGCTTGGCCTTCAGCTCGTTCACAAGCGTCACGACGGCATCGAACTCGGCCTTGGTCGGAGCCGCTCCGGCCGCGGCAGCGGCATCCGCCGCCGTGACCTTGAAATCGGCCTCCTTCATGCCGCCGTTTTTCGTCGCGCCGTGGACCTCAAGGTCGCCCAGGACCTCAAGGTTTTGCAGTCTCGTCGCGTTTTCCATGCGGCACCTCCGTTAAGGAAGCTCGTTGCCGCTTGCGATGCCGCCCGCGGCAAACGCGCGCCAGTCGTTGAAGGTGGCATTGAAGCGGGAGCGGCCGCGCCACACGTTCGCGTCGGTGTTCTCGTCGATGGTCGAGCGCACCGCGAGCTGGATGCGGTCGTTCCACACCGCGCCGCCGTAAGTCTTGTTGTACTTGCTGTCGAGCAGCAGCCAGGGCTTCGTGCCGGCCGTGATGAACTGGTTGAGGTAGCTCCAGACGATCACGGTCCAGCGGCCGTACTGGTAGTTGAAGGCGTTGTTGGCCGTCACGGGATCCTTGTCCGCGCCGATGGCCGCGAATACCGCCTTCTTCAGGTCCGCGTTCTCGGGGATCACGATGGTGTCGGGCGCCACGTCGAGGATCTCGTCGTTGTCGCCGCGGAACAGGTGCATCGCGGTCTCCAGCTTGCCGAGCGCGTCCACGCTGAACTCGTCCTTGAAGCTGTTGCACTGGTTGTCGCCGGCGACCTTCGGGGGATGCGCCGTGTGGAACAGCGTCACGCCGTCCGCCGCGTTGATGTCGAAGCTCTTGCCGTGGTACTGCGCCGCCGCGTTGCCGCGGATGGCGTTGCCCAGCAGGGCCGCGCCGAACATCTCGCGCGTGCGGTTGTAGCCGGTGAGGAAGGCGGCAGGCTGCTTCTTGAGGTCCATGAGCTTGGAGTCCTCGATCATCTCCGCGGAGATGGCGAAGGAGTCCTTCCAGGTGTCATAGACCAGCAGCTTGCGGTAGCCCTCCTGCATACCGTCCGCGGGATACGCGCCGTTCTCGCCGACCGGCTCGAAGCCGCTCATGGCGGTCATGGTGGTGAGCATATCGCCGTAGTTGTCGGAGGTGCCCATCAGGAACAGGTCCTTCAGGACGCTCTGCTGCTCGAACTGCTCGCCGCGCTGTTCAAGGAACATACGGATCGGAGCCTGACACTTGCCGTATACGGAGTCGTTCAGGCCCGAGCCTTCGGAAAATACGATCTTCATAGTCTGTTCTCCTTTCTCGGCTTAGAAGCGGACGTGGACGGTGCCGCCCGCGCCGCTCTTGGCCTTGTCGTCGAAGTCCACGATCTCGGCGACGCCGCTGGCCGTGGTCGCTGTCACCTGCAAACCGTCGGTGTGCAGCGTGACCTTCTGGCCGATCTTCGCGCTGGAAAATGCGGCGCTGTTGGTCGTTTCATAAATGCGGTCCTTGTCCACGCGGACAACGGGGATGATGGTGCCCGCCGTGACCGCCGCGTCCGCATCCTTCATGCAGATGTAGGTCGGCGCGGTGGCACCGGTCGCAAGCGCGAGCAGGCCGTTCGTCAGGACGAGCGCAAGGCCCGCCTTCGGCGTGATCGCGCCGCAGGGGAGATACTCGAACGGAGTAACTGCCCCGTGGTCGGACTGATCGGGAAAGAAACCTTTCATGGTCTTTTAACCTCCTGTTTTCTTTTTCATGTAGGCTTGCACCTGTGCCTCGGTGCAGTCCGGATTGAACAGGCGGAACATCGCCATGTCCTCCGCCGAAACGCTCGGCTGTGCGTCGGAGCGCCCCGTGCCGGAGGCGGTGAGATGGTCCTTGCTCCTCGCGTTGGCGAGGGCCTGCTGGCGTCCGGCTTCTGCCATCTTGGCTTCGCGCTCGCCTCTGGTTGCAAGGTAATAGGCGTCGAGGTAGTTGTTGCCGCGTTTCACATATTCGTAAAACTCCTTGGCTTTCGGCATCGTGAGCAGGTCGCGCACGGTCTTGATGCTCGGATCGAGCTTTCCGATCTCGCTGATCTGCTCATTGATCTCAGCCTGGGCCTTCGCTTCCTCGGCTGCCCGTTCGGCTTCTTCGCTGCGGCGAAGGATCTCCTCCGCCTTCTGTACGGCAGGGCTTTTCTGGATCGCAGCATCCAGGCTTTCCGGCGTCAGCCGTCCGGCCTTGAGGTCCTCCTGCAGCTTGGCGGCGTCATACGACTCCTTCCAGCTGCGGAACTCCTCAATGTTGCGGATCGGCTCGCCCGTGATGGTGTTCTTCAGGCCGGCCTTGGAGAAAAAGTCGTCCATTTCCGCTTTGGACCTCTGCTGTTCCTCCTCGCGTGCCTTCTGCACGGCCGCGTCGATGGCGGCCTTCTGCTCCTCACGGCGGCGCTGTGCCGCCATTTCGCGGCGCTGCTCCTCGGTCTGCTGTCCTGCCGGCGCAGTCTCCTCCGGTTCCGCTTTCGCTCCCGTCGGTTCCTGCGCCTCGGTCCCTTCCTCTGCCGGTTCGGCGGTCTCCGGCTCTCTCGCGCCTTCTTCGGTCGGTTCCTGCGCCGCTTTTGCCGGTTCGGCGACTTCCGGCTCTTTCGCGCCTACGCCCAAAGCGTCACAAAGCTGCTGTTCGGTGAAGCTCATATACTTCTCCTGCGTCCTTTCGGACGGTGGATTTTCCCGCTATTCCATGCGATTTGTGCGGCCCCGCGGCCGCGTGGTTCGGCTCTTACTTCTTGCCGCTGCGGAGGTCGCCGCCCGTCTTGACCGTGCCCTTCTTGGCGTCCGTGGTCTGCTTGGGAGCCTTGACGACCTGTGTACCGCCGTTCTTGATCTTGCCGGCGTAGCCGTTGTCCTGCATGACGCATCCTCCTTTCCTCTGTCGTCGCGGCAGATTCGCCGCGCGATCTATCAAACGCGCGTCCGCGTATTGACCTCATTCAGCGCGTCCTGCCGCGCCTGCTGTTCGGCCTGTTGCACGGCCTGCATCTGCTGCATTTGCAGCTGCATCTGCATTTGCTGGGCCTGCATCTGCTGCTCGCGTGAGAGCTTCTCTTCGAGGTATTTCTTCGTGCTCGCGGCCCCTGGGTAGTGCAGCTCCTCCATCTTCGACCAGAACAAAATGAGCGTCTCGGTCTGCCCCGGATCGCCGAAGGCTCCGGTCTGAAGGTTCTGCCGCGTCTCCTGCCACATCGCCTCGCGGTTCGAGGCCAGCGGTGCGGAGGTGTCGCAGCTGAAGAGGAACTGGTCGTTCCAATGCCAGCCGCCGTCGGCGTCCTGCTCCAGAAAGTCGTAACGGTTGAACTCCTCGTACACCGTTTCGCCGCGGCTGTCCTTGTAGGTCACGCTGCGCGGCTCGTCCGAGTAGGCGAGGGCATACTTGAACATCATCTCGAACAGCTCCGCGTAGGCCGCGTCCTTCATCACGCGCTTGCTCTCCAGTCGGCCCGCCGCCTGTGCGGCCGAGAACTCCTTGGCTTTTCCGCTCGTCGCGGTGGAGTCCTGCCGGCCCTGAAAGCTGTCCGTGATGCCGAGGATCTGCCGCGCCTCCTCGTAGACGTTGGCGAGGTAGAGCAGCTCGTACTGAAGGTCGCCCTTGAAGTCGTAGACGCCAATGAGCGCCTTGTCCGCAGGCGAGCCGATGTACCAGCGCTCGCCGTCCTCGGGATCGGTGCGCAGTTTTGCGTTGTCCGGCAGTGTGATCCTCGTGCCGGCCTTCACGAGTCGGTCGATGATCTTCTGCTCGATGCGGTTGATGGTGTTCTGCTGGTCCGCGATCACGTCAACATCGCTGTTGCCGAGGAGCTTGCCGTATACGCTCACGCTCTTCTGTAAAACGATGGGGTAAAGATCCGGCTTGTAGAACGGCACCATCGTCGGCTTCATCACCGGGTTCCCGTTCTCGTCCAGCCCGGGCGCTGCGCCGTCGATGTGATTGCCGAGCGCCGTTTCGACCGGCAGAAGGATCTGCTCGTATTCCTGCTCCTTCGTCGTCCAGTCGTCCGCGCCGCACCACGGGCACGGTCCGCCGTCGTAGCGCTCCGGCTTCGGCTCCTGCGCGTTCACGGGGATCGCGTCCAGCGGCACGCCGCCGGCCATCTCCTCGGCCATCAGCCCGCCGGCGATCTCCTGCTCGGTCAGCTCCTGCGGGATCAGCCCGCCGGCAAAGCCGCGCGTCGGGTCGGGCAGAAGGTTCCCCTCCTGCGTCTCCGCGCCGAGCACCTGCCCGCGCAGCGGTCGGACTCTGCCGCACTTCCTGCACACCGGCTGCCGCCGCGCCTGATAGTCCGTCAGGTCCAAAAGCTCAATGTCGTTCACCCACTCGAAGCGGTTGATGCCGCCGCGCTCGTTAATCTCAAAGCCGATGTAGAGCGTCAGGCTGTCGTCGGTCTGGCTCTCGCCGTCCGCCGAGCGGATGTCCGGCTCGCTCTCGCCCTCGTCTGTGAGGTCCACGCCGTACTTCCGCCGGACGGTCTCCTTCGTCGTCGGCATCTTCGTGATGAACCAGTCCATGTCGCGGATGCCCGTATAAACACCAGGCTGCGGGCCGAACTGCTTCGGATGCAGCAGCGTCACCGCGATCTCGCCCACGGTGGAGTGTGTGCGCTTCGTGTTGTCCCACTCCACGAGGAATCCCGTGCCGCCCTGGATGGGCACCGTGCGCTCGGCCATGTCGTTGATCGTCTCAAAGGGCAGGCGGTCCAGCTCATTGCGCAGGAAGTGCTCGATGATGTTGGCGAGCCGCTCGTCCTTCTTCCGCCGCGGCGTCACCTTCGGCTGCGGGATGGTCGAGGAGACCTGGCTTTCGATGTTCTCGAAGATAATATTGCGCACATGGCTCGTTTTCTTCGGCTGTCCGTTGCGCTTCGTGTCGCCCTCGACAAGCGGAGAGAGCGTCCGGCCGCCGTTGTAGCGCTTCTCGCGCTGGTCCATGTCGGCTACTTCACTTTTCCACTCGTTGTCGCTCTGCTGCAATCTCTGTTGCCAGAGCGCGAGCTTTTCGCTGATTTTCTTTTCCATGTTTCACTCCTATTCCGGCCTGCCCCATAGGCGGATCATCGCTTCGCGCTCCGCCGGCGTAGCCTTGTTGTAGTCGTCCCACAGGTCCTGCGACCATCTCACGCGCTCGCCCCTTGGCCGCTTGATCTCCATCGTCTGCTGCGGTCGGATGTAGTGCGCGATGGCGAGGGCCAGCACACAGTCGTCGTGCGCGCCGCTCTCGGCTTCGCCTTGCAGGTCTTTCTCCCGCCGCACAAAGGTGAGCATCTCTAAAAGCGTGTCGCGGTCGTTGATGCTCGCCATGCTCTCGCGCAAAATGCGGATCAGCTCCGAGAGGATCACCGGCCGCGTGGTCCGGTTCGTCTGGAAGCCGTAGGCCTGCTTGATCCGTCCGGTGTAGTCGTCCTCCACCTCGCGGACGTAGAGCTTCGGGTAGCCCATCAGGGCGAGCAGCTTGACGGGGTAGGTGGAGAAGTTGGTCTCGATGCCGAGCAGGGCGTCGTTGTAATAGCGGCCGAGGCAGTACATCTGCCGCGCGTAGGTGTCCTCTTCGTAGCGGTGGCGCAGCACGCACACCTGTCGGCCCGTGATGTTGTCGAGCACCTGCCCGACGAAATAATCGCTGCCGTCGCCCGCCGTGTCGCCGCCGACGACGTAGGGCCTGCCCTCGGTCGGCTCGGCGTAGAGGATCACAGGGCCGTTCTCGTCGTCCTCCCAATGCCACTCGCTGATGTGGATATCGTCGGGGGAGAGCGTGTAGGCAAAGAAGCCGCGCTTGCGCCAGCCCTGCTTTTCGACGTAGGTGAGCCGCTCGGCGACCGCCTTGCCGTTGAATACCGTCTTGCCGGTCACGCCCCATTGGCCGAGGCAGTAGACCATGTAGTAATACTCGTCCGTCTCGCGGAAGGCTTCGAGCGTGATGCGCGCCTCCGGCGTGAGGAAGCGGTTGTCCTTGTAGGTGCTCTCGTGGACCGTTGCGCGCGGGTCCTTCGTGTCGAAGAACCGCTTTTTGAGCCAATGCGTGATCGAGATCGGGTTAAAGGTCAGGATCATCTGGAGGTAGAAGGGGAACTCCGTGCGGAGTCGGATGTCGAGCTGGTTGAAGTCTCCCTCCTCCAGCTCGCTCGCCTCCTCGATCCAGATGCCCGTGATATCGAAGATGGATTTGAGCTTCTCTGCGTCGTCGAGACCT
>OLXM01000040.1_pt1 | contig 22273 bp, 22 predicted proteins | sample 1673361 | NCBI WGS metagenome assembly OLXM01 (sample SAMEA103958109, study PRJEB25191) | human gut metagenome | biome: human-associated habitat [ENVO:00009003]; feature: intestine environment [ENVO:2100002]; material: feces | place: Germany | collected 2013/2015
CACGAAGCCCGATATGGTCATTATTCTTTTGCAACCCGCTTGAAGAATGCCAGTTAAAAATATGTTTTTTGCATATCCCTAATTAGCACCTTCTGATGGGGGAGCCTTTTGCTGCCTCGCGGGCTTTCAGTCCAGCAGCGCGAGCGCCTGCAAAACGGCCGCGGCCGACGCATCGGCCGCGTGCTGCTCGAACTGCTCGAACGACGCGGCGGCCGTGCCGTCGGCCAGATCCGAGATCGCACGCACCACGGCAAACGGCACGCCGCTCATGCTCGCCGCCTGCGCGACCGCGCCGCCCTCCATCTCCGCCGCCATGGCGGCCGGGAACGCGCGGCGGATGGCGGCCTTTGCCGCCGCGCCGGAGATGAACTGGTCGCCCGTGGCGACCAGGCCGCGGTGCACCCGCTGCGCGCCGATCGCGTTGCCGGCCGTCTGCGCCAGCAGCGCGGACAGTACCGCGTCGGGCGCGAACACCGTCGGCGCGCCGGGGTCGCCCATGCACACGCAGCCGCGCACGAAGCCGATGGGCGCGGCATCAAAATCGTGCTGCACCAGCCCGTCAGCCACCACGATGTCGCCGACGGCGAGGCCGCTTGCCAGCCCGCCTGCGATGCCGGTGTTGATGACCGCGCCGGGCGCGAACCGGTCGATGAGCACCTGCGTGCAGCGCGCCGCGCTGACTTTGCCGATGCCGCACCGGACGAGCACGACCTCCCGCGCGCCCAGGCGGCCCGTGCGAAAGACCAGCCCCTGTACGGTCTCCTGCGCGGGCTGCGTGAGCGCCGCGATGAGCGCGGCGAGCTCCGAATCCATGGCGCCGATGACGCCGATCCGGTCATAAGGCATGGTGATATCCCCTTCCGAAGGCGCGGCCGCGGCCGTGCCGGTTTTTGTCCACCTTAATCCTTCCCCCCGCCGGTGTCAAGCCGCGCTATGAAATTTATGAGTCACTCATAAATTTGCGGATATCTTGTTTCTGCCGTGTGACCTGCGATCCTGAAGACAAGCTCAAAAACCACAAGGAGGAACGAATCATGCTCAACGAAAACGTCAAAAAACTGCTCAAAGAAAACATGTGGGATCTTGCCACCTGCGCCGCCAGTGTGCCGAATGTGGTGCCGGTTGCGTTCAAGGACGTGACGGACGACGGCAAGCTCGTCGTCGGCGATGTGATCCTGGACACGACGCTGCGCAACCTTGCCGCAAATGACGGCTGCATCGCCATCTCCGTCTACGACGCCAAGACGCTCGAAGGCTATCAGATCCGCGGCACGGCCGAGCATGTCACCGAGGGCGCGGTCGTGACCACGTTCAAGGCCATGGTCGAGCAGATGTTCCAGGGCGCGGCCACGGCGAAGGGCGCGCTGATCATCACGCCGGAGACCGTCATCGTCACGACGCCCGGCGCGGAGAACAAAAAGGTCCTGTAACGGCAATTTTCCATCGCTTTTTGATCCTTCTCTTTTTGCCCGGGGCGGGCGCGGGTCGCGGTGCGCGGTGCGCGCCCGTTTCTGCACACTTGCATTCGGGGCGAAACTGCGGTATGCTGTAGGCAACAAACGGCGGAAAGGAGCCATTTTTATGCGCATTGCAGTCCCTTATGAAAACGGAAACATTTTTCAGCACTTTGGCCGCTCGGAGGCGTTCAAGTTTTATGACGTTGACGGCGGCGCGGTCACGGCGGCGGCCGTCGTGTCCACGAACGGCAGCGGCCACGGCGCGCTGGCGGGCTTTCTCGTGGCGAATCACGCCGATGTGGTCATCTGCGGCGGCATTGGCGGCGGCGCGCAGTCGGCACTCACCGAAGCCGGCATCCGGTTTTACGGCGGCGTGAGCGGCAGCGCGGACGCGGCGGTGCAGGCACTGCTTGACGGTTCGCTCGCCTATGATCCCGAGGCGCGCTGCGATCATCACGACCACGCGCACGGCGCAGGCCACACCTGCGGCGAGCACGGCTGCGGCGAACACAGCTGCCACAGCTGACGACAACGGCAAAAAAGCAAAGGCTCCGGGAAACCGGAGCCTTTGCTCGTTTTGCGGCGAAGAAAATTTCCAATTTCCCCTGTCAGCGTCTTGACATTCCGGGCGAAATATGTTACTTTTTTGCTGACCAGATGGTAAATAAAAATCTGGGTACATATTGATTCGATCAAGGGGAGGAAATACCATGACACAGTCTGTGAAAGACGAAGCAAAATTCCTGGATACCCGCCTCGACGACGAGACCGCCGCCGTACTGGAAAAGTGGAACCTGGTCATCCTCGGCGCAGCCCTGCTGCACGATGCCGACCACATCCGTCAGGCCATCCGCTGGCACTATAAGATCCCGATGCAGCTCTGGATCATCAACCTGGCCGTGTACGTTCTGCCCACCGTGGCGGAGTTTCTGCTGAAAAACAAGCGCACGTCCTCGTTCCTGACCGTTGCCGCCAACGGCATCGTCACGAGCGCGGCGTTTTTGAAGGTGCACCTGTTCAAGCCCACGACGGACATCTGGGGCGCCTGGAACTACAACTACTTTAAGCTCGCCAGGGGCGTGTGGCATGAGGGCCAGTTCATCAAGGGCATCGACTGGATCGACTGGGCGCTGCTGCTCGATCTGCCCGCCGTGGCCATCCCGGCGTGCATGACGGCGATCAAAAAGCGCAGGGAATTCAAGCAGAACCTGCTGGAAGCGGGCGAAGAGGCCTGATTTTTGAGGGGGAGCGCCGGCTGTGCGTTCCCCTTTTGACTTGGGGGCGAAGCAAATGAAAGACATCTCGCTGAGGATTCTGGACATGGAGTGCGCCGCGTGCGTGGCGCGGCTGGACCGCGCGCTGGAAAAGCTGCCGGGCGTGCAGCGCGCGGCGGTGAACTACACCGCCGCGTCGGCGCTCATCACCTATGACGAGCGCGTGACCGATCTCGCCGCGATCGCGGCGCGGGTCAAACGCGCGGGCTTTCGCGTGCCGGTCGAGGAGCAGGATCTGCTCCCGGCGGAAGCGGACGCGGAAACGGCAGCCGCCGCCGCGGCCGCGCTGCGCGCGGTGTTCGGCGTCAAGGGCGTGGCCGTGCAGGCGGACGGCACGCTCACGGCGTACCTGTGGCCCATCGGCGTGGACGGGCGCGATCTCGCCTCGGCCTGCGCGGGCGCAGGCTGCGCCGTCACGCCCGGCGAGCTGCGCGGCGGCGACGCGGATCAGGAGCTGGAAAAGCGCATGGATCTGCTCAAGACGCTCGTGACCTCGGCCTGCTGCACGGCGCCGCTCATGCTCGAGATGCACCCGAAGCTGCAGTTTCTGGCCGGGACGGCGCTGCAGTTCGGCCCCGGGCGGTATTTTTACAAGAGCGCGTGGCGCGGGCTGCGCAATCGCACGTTCGGCATGGACTTTCTCGTCTCGCTCTCGTCCACGCTCATCTATCTCTACAGCGCTTACGTGACGTTCACGCTGCGTCGCAGCTACAAACTCTACTTTGCGTCCGACGGGGTGCTGCTCTCGCTCATCCTCTTCGGCAAATATATGGAGCAGGTCGCGGCCGGGGAGGCCAACTCCGCCATCCGCAAGCTCATGCACCTGCAGCCGCGCACGGCCATGGTCCAGCGCGGGGACACGTTTGTCGAGCTGCCGGTCGACCAGATCGCGGAGCACGACCTGGTGCGCATCCGTCCCGGCGAGCGCGTACCGGTCGACGGCACGGTCGTCAGCGGTCAGTGCGCGGTCGACGAGTCCATGCTCACCGGCGAGAGCATGCCGGTGGACAAAGCGCCCGGCGACAAGGTCTTCGGCGGCAGCCTCAACCGCTCCGGCTCGGCCATCGTCTCGGCCGAGGCGCTGGGCAAGGCGTCCGTGCTCGAGCAGATCATTCAGATCGTGCGCCAGGCCCAGTGCGAAAAAGCACCCGTGCAGCGCTTTGCCGACAAGGTCGCGCGCTGGTTCGTGCCGGGCGTCATCGGCGCGGCGGCGCTGACGTTCCTCGTCTGGTACCGGCGCATTGCGCCGCGCAACCTTGAGCGCGCGCTGCTCACCTGCTGCGATGTGCTGTCGGTCGCGTGCCCGTGCGCGCTCGGCCTCGCCACGCCGACGGGGCTCATGGTCGGCTCGGGCCGCGCGGCGGAGCGCGGCATCCTCTTCAAGAGCGGTGCGGAGCTTGAAAACGCCTACAAGGCCGACTGCGTCGTCTTTGACAAGACCGGCACGCTCACGAACGGCGCGCCCGCGCTCACGGACGTCTGCCCGTGCAGCGGCGTGCAGCCGGAGACGCTCGTGCGGCTCGCCGCCGCGCTCGAGCAGTGCTCGGATCACCCGCTGGCGCGTGCCGTCACGGCGTATGCGCAGCAGCAGTCCGACGCGCCGCTGCCGCCGGCGGAGGACTTTTCCTACGCGCTCGGCCGCGGCGTGCGCGGCACGGTCGCAGGTGCGGCCGTCGTCTGCGGCAGCCGGACGTGGCTTCGTGAGCTGGGCATCGACACGGCTGCGCTTGCCGCGCTGCCGGATCTGCACGCGCAGGCCAAGACGGAGCTGTGCGTCACGCGCTGCGGCATCGTGCTCGGCGCGCTCGGCATCGCCGACACGCGCAAGAGCGAGGCGGCCGCCGTCGTCGCGCAGCTGCGCGCGGCGGGCAAGGAGGTCTGGATGATGACGGGCGATCATGCCCGCACGGCTGAGGCCATCGCGGCCGAGGTCGGCATCGACCACGTGCTCTCCGAGGTGCGGCCCGACGAGAAGGCCGCCGCCATCGAGCGCCTGCGCGCGCAGGGGAAAACGGTCTGCATGGTCGGCGACGGCATCAACGACACGCCGGCGCTCGCCGTGGCCGACTGCGCGGTCGCCATGGGCGGCGGGTCGGACATTGCCATCGAGTCGGCGGGCATCCTGCTGCCGTCCGGCAATCTGGAAAAGCTGCCGGAACTGTTTGACATTTCCCGCGCGACCATCCGCACCATCCGCCAGAACCTGACGTGGGCGCTGTTTTATAACCTCGTCAGCATCCCGGTCGCGGCGCTCGGCGTGCTGCATCCGTCCATCTGCGCCACGGCCATGTCGGCCAGCTCGATCGGCGTGCTCATGCACTCGCTGCGGCTCAAGGACAGCGGCAAAAAGGAGAGACGTTTCCCATGGAAGAAAAAGTCCTGACGACGCATGTGCGCGGCATCTACTGCCGCCAGTGCCCGGAGTGGATCGTGGACGACCTGCTGCACACGCGCGGCGTGCTCGACGCGGCGGTGTCGTTCTGGCGCGCGGAGCTGACCGTGCGCTATGACCCGCAGATCGTCACCGAGGCGGAGCTGCGCCGCGTGCTCGCGGACTGCGGCTACCCCGCCTGCGAAAAAGGCGCGCCGGGGTCGAACCCGCTGCGCAACGCGCTCAAAAGTGCCCTCGGCCGCAGGCCGGAGGGGTGAGGGGCACACCTTTTTGCGCTTGACCAGTATTGCGGACAGCTTTTGCGGCTGCTTCCGCATAAAATAAAAGCGCTTGCAACCAATATTGGTCAGAAAATGCTGTGCGGTGGTGAGAAGATGGAGCAGAAATTACGGCGGGATCGCGATCTTGGCGACAATTTGCGCCGCCTGCGCAACGCCAGCGGCCTCTCGCAGGAGAAGCTGTGCGCCGAGCTGCAGCGCCGCCCCGGAAGCAATCGCTTCCGGGGCGGTGTTTTCCGTTACAGGTAGAATTTCGGCTCCTTGCGCCCGGTGCAGTATTTTTTCACCGTGGCGGCCGCGGCCAGCCGCAGCGGCAGCGGCACGCCGCGGGCCGACTGCGGGCAGATCTGGATGCAGCGCAGACAGGAGATGCACTTATGCTTGTCCACCTTCTGCGGCGCGGCCTTCGGGATCGCGCCGGCGGGGCAGTTGTCCGCGCACAGGCCGCAGCGGATGCAGCGCAGGCCGCCGGTCGGCTTGAGCGGCAGGCCGTTGTAGGCGCGGTAGTCCGGATCGCCGGGCACGGCGATCTCGGCCGGGGCGTCGGCGGCGATGCGGGCCGCGAGCTGGGTGCAGAACCCTTCGATCTTCGCGCGGTCGGCTGCGTCCGGCCGGCCGGCGGCGATGTCGGTGTTGACCGAGTGCGGCGCGATGACCTCCGCCGCCGCGATCACGCGAAAGCCCAGTGGGGTGAGCGTATCGCGCATTTCGAGCAGAGCGTCGTCCACGGCGCGGTTGCCGAACACGGCCACGAGCACGGCCGGAGTGTCCGTCCCGCGCAGGGCGCGCATGCGCGCGAGACACGGCCCGGGCACGCGCCCGCCATAGACCGGGAAGAACACGAGCAGGCAGTCGTCGGCAGAAAACGTCTTCGCCTCGGCGTGCACGGTGATGTCGGTGCAGGCGTCGTCCGCGTTCAGATTTTCCGCGAAGAGCCCGGCGACGCGCTGCGTGCCGCCCGTGGGGCTGAAGAAATACAGGTGCAGGTTGCGCGGATGCATGGCATGGCCTCCCAATTTCAGATTGTCTTTATTGTAACGAAAAATGCCTGCGAATGCAATGCTTTTTGGCCGCCGGTCAGTACAGCTGCAGCTCGGACAGGTAAGCGTCCAGCCGGGACAGCCGCTGCTGCGGATATACGCCGAGCGTGCGGCTGAACTCGAAGGCGATGGCCTCGATGAGAAAGTTCACGCCGATATAGGAGTTTGTGGGCGAGGGGCTGGACAGATCGGCGAGAAGCACGATGTCCGCATCGCCGGCGAAGGGCGCGGTGAGCTTGTCGGTGATGACGATCAGCCGGCAGCCGGCGTCGTGCGCCATCTCGGCCAGTACGCACGTCATGCGCGAGTAGCGCTCGGCACCGAGCAGGATCACACAGTCGTGCGGGCCGTAGTCGAGCAGCTTTTCTACGCAGCGGGTGTCTGCGTCGCAGAAATACTCCACGTGCCGGGTATACTGCGACAGCAGCGTCCCCAGGTGCCGCGCCGGCCCCGCCAGGCCGCGGAAGCCGGAGACAAAGATGTGCTCACTCTCGAGCAGAATACGCACGATCTGCCCGTATTTTTCCGGGTCGTTCTTGCGGTAAGTCTCCTGCAGACAGTCTACGGCGAACTGCAGGCACTGAAACGAGCTCAGATCCTGATACTTTTGCAATTTGTCCGGCACCTGATGCTGCGGGATGACGTATTTTTCACGCTCGATGACCTGTGAGAGCTCGCTGCGCAGGCTCTCCTGCAGCTCACGGAAGCCGCGGTAGCCCAGCGTGCGGCACAGGCGGATGACCGAGGTGTCGCTCACGCCGAGCGCAAGCGCGATGTCCTTGGCCGTTAAAAAATATAGCGAGCCGCTGTGCTCGAGAAAATAATCCGCGATGACTTTTTCCGTCCGCGTCAAATGCGCGCTTTGAATGCGCTGTTCCAGTTTACCACTCATGGGAACACCATCCTTTTTTCTGGGGATTGTGAGCAGAGCCGCAACGAATGTTGCAGTAGCAACAACATTATACTGTATAAATTGTAGAAAATGCAATAGTGCATGAAAAACATTGAAAATTCAATTGACTTTTACGCATAAAAGAGCTAAAAATACCGCATACAACAATACCGGTGTTGGATTATTTGAGAGGAGGACCTCACAATGGAGAAAAACAAACGTATGCAATTTTACGGGGGCACGCTCGGCGCGTGTGCGCCGCTGCTGGTCTTCATGTGCCTCATGATCGTGATCGCCGCGATGAAGAAAGTGTCCCTGGTGTTGTTCTGCATGGCAGGTTTCGCCGGACTGTGTGTGGCGTTCCTGCTGGCAAAAAACAAAAAGGAATTTGAACAGGCGGTCGTGGACGGCCTGAAAAACGACACGCTGTGTGTCATTATCTTCGCGTTCCTGCTGGCCGGCATCCTGTCGCAGGAGCTGCGCCAGAGCGGCCTCATTCAGGGCCTGACCTGGCTTGTGATGAAGCTCGGCCTGAGCGCGGGCTTCCTGCCGCTGGTGGCGTTTCTCGTCTGCCTGCTGATCTCGACGGCCTGCGGCACGTCCAACGGTGCCATCGTCGCCGTGCTGCCGGTGCTGCTGCCCGTCGCGGCGACCGTCGGTGCGAATCCCTCCGTCGTGGTCGGCGCCATCGTCAGCGGCGCGATCTTCGGCGATAACCTCGCCCCCATTTCCGACACGACCATCGCCTCCGCGCTCACGCAGGACGCGGAAGTGCGCGACGTCGTGCGCACCCGTCTGCCGTATTCGCTGATCGCCGGCGTCATTTCCGCCGTGCTGTTCATCATCGTCGGTATCAAGACGTCCACGTCCGTCACGCTGCCGGACGTCATCGACCCCGCCTATGCCAAGACGCTCGTCATGCTCGTCATCCCGGTCATCATGATCATCCTGATGCTCCGTGGCTGGAACCTCATCAGCACGCTCATCGTCTGCGATCTGGTCGGCTTTGTGCTGTGCCTGGTGTTCGGCTTCCTCGATGTGCCGACGCTGTTTTCGGCCACCGGCCCCATCGGCGCCGGCCTGACCGGCATGCTCAATGTCATCTGCTTCAGCTTCTTCATGTTCGCGCTGCTCGAGATGCTCAAGCGCAGCGGCGTGTTTGACATGCTGCTCGAAAAGCTCAACAACGCCAGCAAGACCCCGCGTCAGGCCGAGCTCGTCACCATCCTGCTGAGCGTCATCGGCAGCGTGGCCATCGGCGCTGCGTCCATCTCGATCCTGTTCGTCGGCCCGGTCGTGCGCAAGCTCCTGCAGACGCACAACATCGAGCGCACCCGCGGCTCGAACCTCATGGACGGCATTGCGACCGGCCTTGCCGGCATCGTGCCGTACAACCCCGTCGGCCTCAACGCCGTCAGCCTCGCGATCGCGAGCGGCGTCGTCTCGGAGTCGTTCTCGTTTTTGGATTACGTGCCATATAACTTCCACAGCTGGCTGCTGATCCTGCTGTTCCTGCTCAGTGCGATCACCGGCATCGGCCGCCACTTTGAAAAGGGCACCGCAGCCGCGCCCGAGACCCCGGCTGCGGAAGAGAAATGACGATTTCGGGTGCGGCCGCCGCGCCGCCCCCGCTCAGATTGTTACATTTGGAAGGAGAAAACCATGCAAAATCTCAACGAAGGTCTGCTGTTTGATCCTGCACTGTCGGCGGAGATCAAGGATCGCTTTTACTATGTGGATGCGGATCCGGAATTCGGCCAGCGCCTGTTCTTTGAAAATTCCGGCGGTTCGCTGCGCCTGAAGGCGTCCGTCGAGGCGCAGGCAAAGTACCAGGCGTTCCCGGACTGCCCGGAGCGGCTGCACGATCGTTCCCGCGCGCTCAAAAAAGTGCAGCTGCACGGCATCGACGACATTATGCACATCGTTTTCGGCGCATCGGGCGGCGCGCTCATCTCGGAGATGACTGCCTCGCAGGCGATGTTCCAGATCGTCGGCGCCATCCTGGAAAACTGCCCCGGCAAGAGCGCGGTCACGTCCGTGCTCGAGCACCCGTCGGCATATGACGCGGTGAAATACTACTGCGACAAGACCGGCAAGGAATTTCGCGTCGCGCAGGCGAACCCGAAGACCGGCGGCATCGACGTCGAGGAAATCCGCCGCGTCGTCTCGCCGGATACCTGCCTGCTGAGCATCATGTATGCCTCGAACATCACCGGCAGCATCATGGACATGGCCGGTATCGTCAAGGCTGCGCGCGAGATCAACCCCGATATCTACATCGTCACCGACGCCGTGCAGCACGCGCCGCACGCCGTGCTCGACGTGGACGCCCTCGGCGTCGACGGCGCGACGTTTGCACCCTATAAATTCTTCGGCACCCGCGGTATGGGCTACGGCTACGTGTCCGATCGCGTGGCCAAGCTGCCGCACCGCAAGGTCTTGCAGCGCCCGGCCGACGTCTGGGAGCTCGGCTCGCCCACGCCCGGCAACTTCGCGGCCATGAGCGCCGTGGTGGACTATGTCTGCTGGCTCGGCGGCCACTTCATCCAGTCGGACGACCGTCGCACGCTGTTCGTGACCGGCATGGAGCACATCCACCTGCAGGAGCGCGCGCTGCTGCACACCATGCTCGAGGGCACGCAGAACGTGCCCGGTCTGCGCCACATCCCCGGCGTACACGTGTATGTTGACACCGAGGATCTCACGCACCGCGACCTGATCGTTGCCATGGGCATCGACGGGCTGGACATGACCCGCTGCGTCGAGGAGTACCAGAAGCGCGGCGTCACGACCTTTGAGCGCGTCAACACCAGCGTGTATTCCAAGCGCATCGTCGAGGCCGTCGGCCTCACGGGTGCGATCCGCGTCTCGCCGCTGCACTGCCACACCGTCGCGGACATCGAGACGTATCTGCGCGTCACTCAGGAGCTCGCGCAGGCATTTGCAAAGTGATCATTCTTTCCCCTCCCTTCTTTTTTCCTTATGCACAGACCCTGCCGCATCCGCGGCAGGGTCTGTTGCAGTTTTGCCATGTGTGCGGTATACTGGTGGCAGCAATATCGGAAGGGGGCGGCCGCCATGCGCGAATCCGCAACGAAAAAAGTGCTCGCCGAGAGTCTCAAGGAGCTCATGCTCCGGCGCGACTTCGCGGACATCACCGTGACCGATCTGTGCGCGGCCGCGGAGATCAACCGCCGCACGTTCTACCGGCACTTTACGGACAAGTACCAGCTCGTGACGTGGATCTACGACAAGGGCTTTCAGAAGGCAATCGGCGACGACGAGCCGGGCCTGTTCGACCTCTTCGGGCGCGTGTGCACGTATCTGTACGCCGACCGCGCGTTTTACGCCCGCGCGCTCACGTTCACGGGGCAGAATTCGTTCCACGACTTTCTCTGCGCCCGGCTGCGGCCGTACCTGCAGGCGGACTTTTCCGACCTCTTTTCCGATCCGCAGAACGAGGCGTTCATGTCCGGGAAGATGTCGGATGTGGTCATGGATATTATTCAAAACTGGCTCAGCCGGCCGGATTGCCCGCCGCCGGAGGTGTTTGCGCCCTGGGCGCTGCACCTGTGGAAGGATATCATGGGCCGGTGGAAGGAGCTCGGCGATGCGTGGGAGCACACATTAGACCACAAAAACGCATAAGTGAGGCAAAAAGCCACGAAACTGCGGTTCCGTGGCTTTCCTTGTGGCGTAATTTGTTCTATGCTGAACATACCCCCTCATTTGGAAGCGTGCAGGCCCAGAGGGCTCTTTTCGATCTTTCACGGTACCTCTTCTCCCGTTGCGCGACGGTGTCCGCGCGCTTCCGATCTCGTTCTTTCGGCAGAGCATGCCTTCCTTTTATATGAACGCCCCGGACTGCATTTGCAGTCCGGGGCGTCTGCCGTTGGGGGCGTTCTGCGCGGGGCGCGACGATTTGGAAAGAGAAGCCCTGCACGATGATCGAATTTCAATCCGCGCACCCCGTGCGGGGTGCGACCATTACATAACGAAAAAATTATGCTAATGTCGATATTTCAATCCACGCACTCCGTGCGCGTTGCCGCCGACACCGGCACGCTCTCTCCGCCGAGGCGCATCTGAATAAACCACGTCCCGCTCTTCAGCTTTCGCGGCTCAGGTACTTTCATTTTGCAGCCTCCTCAGTCCGGGCGATCCACGTCTACGCGGCCGTCTTCGATGTCTTTGTACACTTGCAGTACCTCGTCATAATAGACACGCACTGCATCCACTGCCTCTTCTGCCTCGGCGCGCGTGTAAATACCCTCACCGGCCAGATAGCTGTCCAGCACTTCCGTTGCGTACTCAATGTCCGTCTCTGTGCAGTTCATCAGGTGGGCTGCATCCGCTTCGCGCGCCGCATTAACCCCGGCGTCAAACCCGTTTCTATAGTTTTGCTTGTAAGCGTCCTCGCTGTACCATTTGTCCTGCCAGCACCCGCACAAAGTAAGCGAGAGCAGCACAGCGGCCAGCGCCGCAGCAACCCCGCGTTTCCGCATTTGCATATCCCCCTTTTTGTATATTCATTCCCGCTCGTTCCACCCGCGTTATTTTTCAATGGGTATAGCTTTGTTCCACGGGTACGGATTCGGCTCCGGAACTTTGTGATCGTGCTGGTAGCTTTCAAATGTTCTGCTGAAATTATACCGCTCTGCGTAACGCGCATACGTCGGGTACTGGATGTAAGTCTCGATGCGGTCGGCGTAGTCATCGACTACGGAATCTGCATAGCGGAGATAGGACGCGGCCTCTATGACCTGGCGCTGCGAGACGGAAAGGCTCTTTTGCGTGCACTGCAGATGATAGCCCATCAGGCAGCAGGAGACGGCCAGCGCGGCAGACAGCACGGAGAGCGCAACGACGGCCGCCTTCCTTGGCACCCGTTTTCGCTGTATTTCCGGCGTGGCATTCTGATAATTCACAACGCTTCCCCCTTTTTGCATATTGTTTTCCGCCTGCGCCACAATACCACAAGCGGCCTGCACCATCAAGATAGCACAGCTTTCCGCTTTCTGCAACAAAATCCCCGAAAACGGAAATTTTCCGGCCGGAATACCGGCCAAAAACGACACGCAGCCGCAAAAATGTGGTAAGGTAGTGCCAATATGCGGAACAACGTACGTTACTATAGATTATACAAGTTATACAAGGGCGTAAGTCAGCGCTGGCTTGCGCAGAAAGTGGGGTGCAGCCATAGCACACTAGGGGCAATCGAACGCGGAGAAAGCGCGCCCAACGTATACCTTGCGATGCGGATCGCGCGGGCGCTGGGCGCGACAGTAGAAGAACTATGGAGGGAGAACCATGACAGATGAGCAATGGACGTCGTACTTACGGCGCGAGATCGAGCAGCTTCTGGATGAAGCAAGCGAACAAAAGCTGCGGCTGACGCTGGCACTGCTGCGCGCAGCGTAAAGAAAAACAGAATAGCAAAGAAAGAGGAGCAGGAACTCAATCCTGCTCCTCTTTCTTGTTTTCTGCGGTGATTTGCCGGGCAAAGTCTTCGATGTCTTTCTACCGTTCCTCCGGCAGCCGTCCGGTTGGGGCGCGACTGTCAGATTGCAGGTGGACACGGTGACAGTCCATGTGTTTCGATCCTCGCGCCCGTGTGGGCGCGGCGGGTCAGCGCAGGGCGTCCGGCAGGACGGTGTTCTCACCGACCATGACCCAGTTGCGCTTGTCGCGCGCATTCTGATTGTCAACCCGGTACCATGTGCCGGGGAAGAACTGGTTGCCGTTGTTTTTGGAAGTGTCCCAATCGTAGGACATGAATGCATAAAACGGCCGGTCATATTTGGCGTTTGCATTGATGGCGTTGCCGGTGAAGGGGTTCGTCGGGTTGTCGATCAGCCCGCTTGTCGCCAGTGTCGGCACGTCGGCCGTGGTCATGAACGTGTCCGAGAACGAGAAGCCCTTGGCATTGAAGTCCTTGACCATCAGCAGGGGGAAGAAAAAGTCCGTATCGGGGCCGTTGTCGATAACGCGATCCCAATTGAGGTACAGGCCGCGTCCGTGATCTGCGACGAGGATGATGCGCGTGTTATCGTACACGCCGTTTTCGCGCATATAGTCAAACCATTTGCCGAGCTGCATCAGCGAGGCCACGTTGGGGTCATAGTGCGCAAACTGGACATCCTCCTCCATGGTGATCGACTTGCCGTCAACGGTGAAACGGTCCGCGTGCGTTTTGTCATACTCCGTGTTATCAATGGTGCCGGCAACGGAATAATCCGGCTCCTGCAGCAGCACGGGGGAGTGCGTGGTGTCGTTGGTCATGAACAGGAACGTGTTGTCCCCGCTCTTGGTGGTCTGCGTGATCGTCGGGAGATGGGTCAGTGCATGGTAGCCCTTGAGGAACGTGGCGTCCATGCCGGTGGCGGTGTGGGGGCTGGTGATCGTCTGCTCGACGAAATTTTCCTCCTCCTCCGTCTGCACGCTGCTGCGGTTATAGTTGCCGTTGTCATAGAGGATGGACTGCGCAGCGACGGGGCACACCTTCATGAGACTGTAACCGAAGAAATTGCGCATATTCGCGCTGACCCAGTTTTTCGGGCTCATGTCCGATTCAAAGGCGCCGAAGGTGATATAGCGGTGAATGTCCGGGTAATCGGAGAAGACGGACAGGTCGGGCACCCACTGGTAGTTGGCGTAGATGGGGTCGAAGACCGTGACGTCAAAGTCGTTCTGGTCAAACAGGACCGGCATCATCTTGAGCGCCTCGTTGTGCTTGTCGACCAGCTTTTCATCTTTGCGCAGGTTGATCTGGTCGACCGTGTATTCGTATCCACCCATGAGCGCGGGCGTGCCCATGTTCGTGAAAGCGCCGGTGGAGACGACGTTCGTATAAGCGGTGAAGCCGTCAAACTGCGCCTGGAGCTCCGGTTTTTCGTTGAAAATATACGGCAGGAATGCGCCCACGGCGCGGTCGAGCATGAGCACGATGACGTTTTTGCCGGTCTTGCTCATGGTGTATTCCGGCACACCGCCGCTCTCTTCCATCGTCTGGCGGATGCTCTTGATCTGCGAGTGGATGCTGCCGATATTGATCGGCAGCATGATGGCAATGGCCAGAATGAACGCGAGCGCTGCCTTGAATACATGCTTGCTCCACCGCCGATAGACCAGATACATGACGCCGGCGGTGGCCGCGATTGCGAGCAGGTTGCCCCAGAGCTCGGCCGGCGCAAACTGCATGCCGCCCTCAAAGCTGAGCGTGGACGAGAGCACACCGAGGTACTTGCCGAAGAACATGAAATCCACGATGGCGACGCCGACGAGCATCCACAAAACCTTCTCAAAGGCGACCTTGCCCTTCGGGCTGGCCAACCAGTAGAAGATGCCGAACCAGATGACAAAGGTGCCGATGGCGAGGCACAGGCTGTTGATGACGAACCAGATCGGGCTGTAGTACATCTGCACGTTCACGAATTCCTGCGCGGACGACGAGATGACGGACGCCGGGATATACCCGCCGATGAACAGCGCCAGGAACGCGGCGCAGCCAAAGAAGATCTTTGCGTTCGGCTTGGTGGCGGGCTTGCCGGCGGCGGGCTTCTTCGTGCGGATCAGCCCCACGATCAGGGGCAGCATCAGCGCCGCGCCCAGAAGCAGCAGCGCGGCTTTGACGACCGGCCGCTCGGAGAAGGAATAGCGCACGAGACCGAGCGCCAGCAGCGCCGCACCGGCGACGGCGGCCAGGATCTTGAGCACCCGCCCCGGATGCTTGAGCTTGTAGAAGATGGTCTTGATGAGGGAGAAGATGTTGTTGAGCGTCCAGTAAAACACCAGACCGGCGGGGGAGGTGTACAGGAAAAACAGGAAGAACACCGCCATCACGTACAGCTGGATCTTCGTCTTGGGCGTTGCGCCCTTCGTGAAGATGATGCACGAGACGAGGTTGACCGCCGTCATGATGATGGGCAGGAGGTTGATGTGCACGCCGGCGATGGCGATCAGCCCGTCGGCGGCGCCGAGGTCGGCGATCGGCCCGAAGGACACGCCCTTGATGAGCTCCAGCCCGGACAGGAAGCGGTAGGCGGCGATGAAAAACGGGATCTCCAGAAACAGCGACACCGCACTGCGCAGAACATACGTGGGCTTATAGTGGTTCTGGCGGTAGTAGGTCTGCAGGATCATCATCTTCTCGTCGCCGCGGAACGTCTTTTTGATGTGCGTCACACCGCGGTGCAGGCGGGCCTCCATGTCGCGTTCCTCTTCCTGCAGCGCGTCGGCCCGCATGTACAGCGGCAGCACCAGAAAGTTCATGACCAGGCTCAGCACGATGATGGACAGGCCGGGGTTGCCGATCACGCGGTTGGCGTTGACATAGACGACCTCAAACAAAAGCTGCAGCGGCTGCAGCAGCAGGGAATCCAGTATCTGAAAAAATGTCACGGTTCTTTCTCCTCATGCGTTGCGGTAAGTTCCTTCATCTTCTGCTCGAGATAGTCCGCAGCGCGCACGGCGCCCTCGCCCGGATAGACCCAGGTCTGCGCTCTTGCCGTGTCGCGGCCCTGGGCGTATTTCGGGTCGGTCAGGCACTGCTGCACCATGTCGCCGAGCGTGTCGAAGTTGTCCTCGGTGAGCTGCTGGCCGATCTGCGGCAGGATCTCGAACGTCCAGTACGGCGTGTCGAGCCACCAGCAGTCGTAGGGGCTCTTGTCAAACTTCGTGTCCGCGTAGATGACGGGCTTGTCAAAGACCAGCGTGAAATCGAAGATGATGCCGGAGAAATCGGAGACGAGCAGGTCGGCGCGCCGGAGCACGTCGAAGTTATCGTTGTCGCGGTTCCACTCCAGATCCTCCGAGTCCGGGTAGGCGGCCATGAGCTTGTCGATCATGTCCTTTTCCGACTTGTACGACTGGGGGTGCGGGCGGATGATGACATGGTAGCCGCCGGCGAGCAGCTTGTCGATGATCTTGCCGCCGTATTTGCTGAAGATCGCGCTCGGCCCCCAGGACGGCGCGATGAGCACCGTCGTCCTGTGCGGCGCGATGGGGCCGGCGGCGTCCAGCCGCCGCTTCATCTCGTCCATGTAGGGGATGCCGATCTTCACGACCTCCTTGGCGGGCAGGCCGCGCAGCGCCTCGAGCGCGCGCAGGTCGCGGATCTGATAGTCGCCGGAGACGAAGACCGTGTCGTAATAGTCGATGCCGAACATCCGGTAGCCGGCGACCTCGTTGGCCGCGTGCAGGATGTGCACATAGCAGTCCACGCCCGGCGAGCGCTTCCACTGGTAGACATCCAGCCCCGGCGTGGTGGACAGCAGCACGTTCGCGCGCAGGAAGTTGAGCTTGGCAAAGGCGTGCGGGCAAAACGGACGAGTACTGCATGGTCACGAACCGCAAGGGCCGCATCACGGGCGTGCAGGTCGGCGGGAGCGACGCATGGTACATGTTCGGCCACGTCTATTTCGACCGCAGCTTCAGCGAGAAGTTCACGCAGATCCTCGAGCGGGAGTATGACAGCCCGGTCACCCGGGCGGGGCTCTGGGAGGATCTGTACGCCCGGCACATCAGCGAGCTGGAGATGTACATCCGCAAATATCCCGGCGGCATCCATGAGTTCGACTCGCTCGATGAGCTGCGGGCGTTTGACAGCGCCTATGTCACCAATACCGACTCGTATATTTTCGACAACATCTGCGCCGTGCTCCACTGCACACCGGACAGCATCCACGGCATCATCCCGATCAAGACGGGGCTGACGAACCTGTCGTTCAAGTTCACGTGCAACGGCCGGGACTACGTGTACCGCCACCCCGGTGCGGGCACGGAGGCTTACATCGACCGCCCGGCCGAGGCGCGGGCGCTGGAGGTGGCCAAGGCGCTGGGGCTCGACGACACGTTTCTCTACATCGACGCGGCCAAGGGCTGGAAGATCTCGCACTATATCGAGGACGCGGCCATTCTGGACTATCACAACACCGAGCAGGTCGACACGGCGCTGCGTATGCTGCGCCGCCTGCACACGAGCGGCATACAGCTCGACGGCCGGTTTGACATCTGGGAGAAGATCAACGGCTTTCTCGACCTGCTGCAGGGGACGGACGTCTCCGACTTTACCGGCATGCAGGAGCTGCACGAGACGATGTGCGCGCTGCACGAGCGCCTGAAGGGCGACGCGGTCCCCCTGTGCGCCTGCCACTGCGACAGTTATAACCCAAACTTCCTGATCGACAAGCAGGGGAAGATGTACCTGATCGACTGGGAATATGCCGGCATGGCCGACCCTGGCTGCGACATCGGCACATTTATCGCCTGCTCGGACTACACGCCCGAGGAGGCGGAGCAGGTGATCGCACGCTATCTCGGCCACGCGCCCACGGGGGCGGAGCTGCGCCACTACATCGGCTATGTGGCCATGGCGTCCTACTTCTGGTTTTTGTGGGGGCTGTATCAGGAGGCGTGCGCCAAGCACGTCGGCGAGTATCTCTACATCTGGTATAAATACACAAAGCAATACGCCCGGCTGACGCTGGAGCGATATGACCATGAGGAGGAGTTTGCTTGAAACAGAAGACAGAGACCCAGCAGGGCTCGATTGAACAGCTCATCTACGAGGAGACCGAGCGGCGGCTGGAGATCATGCAGTCCGACACCTACGAGTTCCCCAAGAAAATGACCCGGGTCGATTACGGCATCATCATCGCCAGCGTGGCGGCCAGTCTGGTGCTGATCGTGACCTGCATGCTGGGAGGCTGAACCATGACAGACAGAGAAAGCTATATCCGGCAGGAGACCGTTACGGGCGTTGTGCCCATGCTCAAGGGCGACCGGCAGTATTCCTTCCTGGATCTGTTTTTGTCCACGAGCGGCTTTGCCATCGCCACGTGGTGCTATACGCAGGGCGCCTATGTCGCGCAGTACCTCTCCTTCAGCAGAATGCTCATCAACATTTTCTGCTTCAACATCGTCTGGGTGTTCATCGAGTGCCTGCCCGTCATCTTTGCCACGCGCTACGGCATTGATCTGTGGATCTGGCTGCGCTCGGTGCTGGGGCGGCGCGGCGTGGCTGTGCTGTCCACGATCATCAGCGTGGCAAACTTCGGCTGGTACGCGGTCGCGGCGAGCCTGTTTTCCTCGTCGATGATCAACCTTGCGGCGAAGTTCGGCCTCGTGCTCAACGCGGCCGTCTGGAGTCCGGTACTGGGCTGCCTGTGCGTCGTGCTCGGCACGCTCATCGCGCTCGGCGGGCCGAATGTCATCAAGTGGACCAACCGCTTTCTGGTCACGGCGCTGCTGGCGGTCGGCGTGGTCGTCGTCGTGCTGTGCTTCACGGCCGTGCCGCTGCGTGAGATCGTGGCGGTCAAGCCGGTGCTGGACGCGGACATGACGCCGCTGCAGGCGTTCATGATCTCGGCCGAGGGCAACGTGGCGTTCGCGTTCTCGTGGTCAACGCAGGCACTGGTCCTGCCGCGCCTGGCCAAGACCGAGCGCGGCGGCTACTGGGGCACAACGCTGGCCTACGGCGTGGTCGCGCCGTTTTTCGTCGCCGCCGGCGGCGTGATGGCGCTGGCGATGTTCGTGCGCACCGGCGTGTACGAGAGCGATCCTACCAATATGCTCTCCTACCTCTGCGGCTCCGGCTTCGCGCTGCTGAGCCTGCTGCTGGTCGCGTTTGCGAATGTCGGCACGCAGGGTACCGGCTCCTATGTCAACTGCATGATCGTCAAGAGCGGCATGCCCAAGGTCAGCTATAAGGTGCTGGTGCTCATCGCCATGGTGTATGTCAGCGCGCTGACCGTCTGGGGCGGCGTGGAAGAGCACTTCGGCGCGTTCATCTCCATTGCCGCGTTCATTCAGGCGCCGATCATCGGCATGATCGTCGTGGACTATCTCGTCGTGAAAAAGCGGAAGCTGTCGCTCAAGGCGGCCTACTTCATCGAGGGGCACGATGCGTACCGGTTCACCGGCGGGTTCAACCTGGTCGGCATCGGCTGCGTCATCCTCTCGTGCCTGATCACGATCCTGTTCGTGTACAATCCGCTGACCGGCAGCATCCAGAGCCCGCTGTTTCTCATCTTCACGGGCAGCGGCTTCGATGCCATATGCGGCGGCCTGCTCTACTGGCTCGCCAGCCTGACCCCGCTGAAAAAGTACATGCTCCGCGACCGCGACGATCTCGAGATCGTCTGAGGCGGCCCGAGCGATCCGAAAACGTCCCCGGTGCAGATGCGCTCTGCTCCGGGGACGTTTTGCGCCGCGGCAGACATTTTTTGAAGAAAAAACTGGAACGCCCGTGAGCGGCACGGACTGCATAGACTACCGGATTTTGCAGAAAATAGGGTTGCCGAAACGCAAAACAGAGCAAAGGAGTTTTCCGAATATGAAGGCAACCGGAATCGTGCGCCGGATCGACGACCTCGGCCGCGTGGTCATCCCCAAGGAGATCCGCCGCACCATGCGTATCCGCGAGGGCGACCCGTTGGAGATCTACACCGACACCGACGGGCAGGTCATTTTCAAAAAGTATTCCCCCATGGGCGAGCTGTCCGAGTTCGCCGCGCAGATCTGCGACGCGCTGCACAAGACCACCGGCGGCATCGCCGCCGTGTGCGACCGCGACGCGGTCATCGCCGTGGCCGGCGGCGGCAAGCGCGAGCTGCTCGACCGGCGCATCAGCCGCGAGCTTGAAGAGCTCATGAGCACGCGCGGGCAGTATGCGGCCGACAGCTGCACGCTGCCGGTCGTCGACACCGACGAGCGCTACGCCGTCGCCGTCGCCGCGCCCATCCTCTCCGAGGGCGACGTGCTCGGCTGCGTGCTGTTCGTGGCCGCGCACGACGACGGCCCTGCCGGCGAGACGGAGCGCAAGCTCGCGCAGGCCGTGTCGGGCTTCCTCGGCAAGCAGATGGAGAGCTGAGCGCGCGGAGCAGAAAAAAGCGTCAGAGCGTATGCGCGCCCTGACGCTTTTTTGATATGGAATGAAAAAGGCCCCCGGGCGCCCCCGGAGGCCTTTCGCTGCACGCGCAGCCGATATGGACACGTGCCCCGTACGCTGCAGGCCCGCGTCGCGATCACTGTGACGGGATGAGATATGCCATGCGGCGGAGAACAAAAAGGGTAGATAATCCGTAAAGAGAGATCAGATAAAAAGAGAAAAGAATGGATAAAAGAGATGGGGTGGGGTGCGAAATGGATGAAAAACCGTGCGTACGCAGACATCCCGACATCACCAATGATACAAACAGTTTAGCCCAGCAGTACCCGAAAGTCAAGCAAAATCACCGAATTTTTGAAAATTCAGGGATTGCCAGGAAATTCACGCGCCCGGTAAATTTCTGGCAAGGGGAAAAACCGTTGAACTCCGTCGGAATGTGATGTACAATAAAAGCAGAACATCAGCAGGCAAAAGGGGGTACGGTGCATGACCGTATTGGTGACCGGCGGCATGGGCTACATCGGCAGCCACACGTGCGTGGAGCTGCTTGAGCAGGGCATGGATGTCGTCGTCGTGGACAATCTCGTCAACAGCAGCGCAGAGGCGGGCAAACGGGTCGAACAGATCACGGGCCGGCCGCTGAAGTTCTATCAGATGGACGTGCGCGACCGCGCCGGGCTCGACCGCATTTTTACCGAGCAGAAGATCGACTGCGTCATTCACTTCGCCGGCCTCAAGGCCGTGGGCGAGTCGGTGCAGATGCCGCTGGAATATTACGACAACAACCTCGGCTCGACGATCACGCTCTGCGAGGCGATGCGTGACCACGGCGTCCGGCAGATCATTTTCTCCTCGTCGGCGACGGTGTACTCCGGCGACAACGAGATGCCGCTCTACGAGACGTCCCGCACCGGCAACTGCACGAATCCCTATGGCTGGACGAAGTACGTCTGCGAGCAGATCCTGCGCGACTATGTCGTGGCCGACCCGAGCTGGTCGGTCGTGCTGCTGCGCTACTTCAACCCCATCGGCGCGCACCCGAGCGGCCTCATCGGCGAGGACCCGCGCGGCGTGCCGAACAACCTCATGCCCTATATCTCGCAGACGGCCATCGGCCGGCTGAAGTGCCTGAGCGTCTTTGGCGACGACTATGACACGCCGGACGGCACCGGCGTGCGCGATTATATCCACGTCATGGATCTCGCGCGCGGCCACGTCGCGGCGATCGCCTACATGGCGGAGCATCCGGGCGAGAGCATCTTCAACCTCGGCACCGGCAAGGGCTACAGCGTGCTCGAGATGGTGCACGCCTTCGAGACGGCCAACCACGTGCATGTGCCGTACCGGATCGCGCCGCGCCGTGCGGGCGACCTGCCGACCGTGTACGCCTGCCCGGACAAGAGTGCGCGCATCCTCGGCTGGCACGCCGAGTATTCGCTCGAGGATATGTGCCGCGACAGCTGGCATTGGCAGACGCACAATCCCAACGGCTACGAAACTGCCTGACGGACCACCGTTCCCGGGCCGGAGCTTCCGGCCCGGGCAGCGCCGCGCCGCCTGCGGGCGGTGCTTTTTTGCGGCCTGAAGGGGCCGCGCTGTTCACATAATGTGCAACAAAAATCGAATTGGTTATTGACAGCCTGTACTAGATGTTGTACGATATATCCGCTTGTGATACAAAATAAAGCGGTTTTTCACACAAAATGTTGTGTTTTTCATTCAGAGGGGGAGAAAGAGAGAAATGAAGATTATTAAGCGCAACGGCGCCGAGGCGACGTTCGATATCTCCAAGATCATCATGGCCATCACGAAGGCCAACGCCGCCGTCGAAGAGTGCGACCGCATGACGCCGCGGCAGATCCAGCGCATCGCCGAGAGCGTGGAGCTCGCCTGCCAGGAGCTGGGCCGCAGCGCCGCCGTGGAGGAAATTCAGGACATGGTCGAAAAGCAGATCATGGCCCACGGTGCGTTCGAGGTCGCCAAGGCCTACATTACTTACCGCTACACCCGCAGCCTGGTGCGCCGCGCCAACACGACCGACGACCGCATCC
>OLXM01000047.1_pt1 | contig 21150 bp, 20 predicted proteins | sample 1673361 | NCBI WGS metagenome assembly OLXM01 (sample SAMEA103958109, study PRJEB25191) | human gut metagenome | biome: human-associated habitat [ENVO:00009003]; feature: intestine environment [ENVO:2100002]; material: feces | place: Germany | collected 2013/2015
GACCAGTCAGAAGAGTTTTTGAAAACTCTGGATATGACGAAACAGGATGATAACATCGACTTTTGGTTTATATCCAAGGCATACAACACCATAAAAGAGTGGTTTGAGCAGGACTTACAAATTCGGGTCATGCATATCTTTGAATACTTAAAAGAAGATGTCAAAATCATCTGGTACGAGGTTGGGGAAAGTGAAGATGCAATTTCACTGTTTACCCGTCTGAATATCGGAAAAATTCCGCTAACAAGTGCAGAACTTGTGAAAGCGATGTTTCTTAGCCGGGATAATGCAGAGAATATGCGCAGGGAAAAGCAGGAAGAGATATCGCTACAATGGGATGGCATCGAGAGGGAACTTCATAATGAATCTCTGTGGTTCTTTTTGACAAACAGCGTCAAAGGTGAATATCAGACAAGAATTGACCTTGTTCTTGACCTGATAAGAAAGCGTAAATGCTGGTTCATTGAAGAACGGATTCACGTTCTTCATATACTTATAGATGAGATATAACGTGGTGAGCCTCTGCTGTCCATCAATCAGTTCGTACTGATCTTCTTTTTTACGAACGACCACCGGCTGCAGGCAATAATTTTTCTTACCATTCTGATATATATCATCTAACAGACGTACAACCTCTGTTTCACTCCATCTATAGCCTCTTTGATATGACGGAATATAAAAAGAGCCACTTATATCAGCCACGAATTTCGTTTCAAGTATAATATTATTGCCCATAGCCAAACCTCCATCTGTGCTTTAACCGCATTCTTTTGTTTCCTAATATTCCTTTACATCTTCCCATGCCCCCGATAGTCCATCAAGGTGAATTCCTCTAATCTTGAAATCAATAATTTTGATTTATCGCTCTGACGGACAAATGTTGCGAACTGCTCTTGTTCCTGTAGTGGGACAACCAACATGGGTAAGTTTTGTACCTGTTCAGAATTTATGTGTGGTTGGGCTGCTCTTACTGTTAGAGGCTTAATAATCGCTTGCATATAATGCGTATTCATCAACTCATTAAAGAACACTGGGTTAGCGATCTCTAGGTTCAGAGTAACGATGATATCATATCCTGCATACTGATCGCGGTATTCGTCTGTAACGACACAGGTATCGCCAGTATTTGCGCCACTTCTGACAATTATTATCTCATTGCCGTTAAGCCTACATTTTTCGATTTTGGCAGCTTCATCAGCAGAAATCCTCAACATACCATTTTCTGTTATCCGGCCTGCTTTGATGTTTGTTGCTCGTATAAACTTGAATTCTCCTAACTCATTGAAGGTAGGCGGTTGGCTTGTCCCATATCGAATATCCAACATAAAGTCCTTAAATGGCCGAACTTCACGCCCTTGAGTATTGGTCACGGGATCCCCGAACAGCTCCATAAATTGAGACTTAACGAGTTCGTCAGTAGCGGCGATCAGCTTTTTATAGGTCTCCATCGTATCATTGATTGACCAAAGAGTTTCAGCCAACTTGCGCTGAGTCGCTAAATCAGGCAATTCAAATTCAAGCGTTTTAAGGTCGCGCCAGTTAATAGTTGGTGATAACGATCCAACGGAGATCTTGATGGCAGCATCCAAGAAATAGTCCGAGCTGATAAACAGCGGAAAGAAACTCTTGTCAATTACGTCTTCTCTAGGTCGCAGCACCATTCCATGTGCAGAGAAAATACCATCAAATGGAGCGATGGCAACTTTCTTCTGGTAGGCTCTACGTTTTCCGAAGAGCACATCTCCTTTGTGCATCACCAGTTTTTCACCGATTGGAGCTACCTCCGAACCGAATCGAGTAACTTTGAGGCTTCCTGAATCAAGATGTTCAAGACCAAGATAGGTGAAGCGATCTTCTTCAACAGGCTTTTTCTTTTCAGTGCTGTTGATTGCAATCTGTTCAAACCGATATTTCGCCATTATGCACACCTCCTTGCGGAAGCGGTATAACCGATGAAATCCTTGTGGCCAGCTGGCCCGATAAATTGAGAATTGCAAACAGCTGACAGCATTATCCGATGTATTTTCTATGCGATTCCTTCACGTTATTCTGGTTCACCATAGCATATTGCAATGTCGTATCAATGCTTTGATGACCCAGAAGTTGCTGCACCTGCTCGATAGGCATACCCTTGTCGATGGCCATTGTAGCCAACGTCCTACGAAACTTGTGAGGATGTACCTTATTAAAGTTCAATTCACGACCAATTTTCCGGAGACGAATTTCAACACCGCTGATTTGCAAACGCTCGTAAGGCTTCAGAAGGGATACAAACAGAGATTCGTTACCATCTGTACGTTCTGACAGGTAACGTTGCAAATGGATTTTCGTTCTTGCGTCAAAGTAGACCTTCCGCTGTTTATTACCCTTGCCAAATACAATGCACTCGCGATTCTCAAAATCCAAATCAGAACGATTGAGCTTAACCAATTCACCGACACGAATGCCAGTAGAAGTCAATAGATCAATCATTGCAAGGTCTCGCGTATTGTCGCAGTGGTCTCGCATAAGCTCCAACGCTTCATCGGAATAGGTCTCTTTCACCGTTTTCCCGGTCTTAACCTTGTGAATCCTTCTCACTGGGCTTTTAACAATATAGTCCTCATCCTCCAACCATGCAAAAAAAGAAGAAAGGATGCGTCTTACGTTATCCAAAGTGACCTTGCTGACAGTGCCTCGACGCTGGTATGTATCGAGATAGCCTCGTAAATCTTCAGTGCTGATCTGGCATTCAGGCTTATTGATGGTCTCCAGCATATTGCGAATCGTTGATTCATAATAGCGCAGAGACTTTTCAGAGCAGCCTTCCACACGCTTTGCAGCTATAAACAACGGAAGCATATCATTCTTTATACTTTCTACCGTGGCTTTTTCCAGAGTCAACATCGGCAGATGCTTATTTAGAGTCCTCGATAGCGCTTCCATTTGATCTGGTGTTAGGATTTGTGACAAATCTTGTTTTATGTTTGTGATTATCTGATTGATCATGGTGCTTCCTCCTTTTCGTACCCTCCGTTATCCGGTTGTCCACGAGCCGGAGGAAACTACATGACCATATCAATTAGCCAAGATTCTCTGCAATGATACGTTTATATGTTGCGGTCAGCTCAGAAAGAGCCTTTTCGAGTTCAAATTTTGATTTATCGCTCTGACGGACAAAGGCTGCAAACTCTCGCTGTAGCTCCAATGAGGGCAGGATCATTGGCAGCGTTTTCATCTTTGCTTGTGTGAGTTTGAGTCGTGTTGTCCCGGTCACATACTCCGTCATATCCAGAATCCGGAAATAGATGTTTGCAAACTCAATGTCACAGCATTCTTTTGGGATCAGGACATGAGCATGATTATTCACCCAGCATTTCCCCGAAACAATGTAAGATGTATGCTCTCCAGCACCGTAAGCACCGCAATCTTCCGCAAGGCATATCGCATCGCAGTCCATAAGGTAATCATTGATACTGTCTACCTGACCATTTGCACCGTAATAGGGATAAAGCTGTCCCGTATGCATTTCAGACCGAACAGCGTCATTGATTGGCTTTCGAAGGTCATCTCTGATCGTAAAGGCAGTCTCAAAACTCACTGCGTCTGGGCTGTTCTTGGGTTCTCCGAACATAACGATAAATTGAGATTTCACCAGTTCATCCGTGGCCGCAATCAGCTTCTGGTAGGATTTCTTCGTGTTATCCATAGCCCAGAGCAGTTCAGCCAATTCCTTTTGTTTCTCCATATCAGGGAGCTCGAACTCGTAATTCTTCAAGTGTTCCCATTTTACACGAGGTGAAAGGGAGCCTGCGGATTTGCCGACAGCAAAGTCAAACAAATCATCATTCTGGATGATGAACGGGAGCAACTCCGGCAGAATACGGTCAGGTTTTGCTTCGATAACAGTGATATCGCCAGAGCAGATGCCATCAAATGGAGCAACAGCAGCCTTTTTGAGGTAGGCTCTGCGGCGGCCAAACAAGACATTCCCCTTGCGGAACATCTTACTGAACGTATTTTCGCTGCCTTCATCCCAAGCAGTCAATGTAATCTCTTCCGGGATCAGGTGTTCCAGCCCAACGATAGGATAGCCATCCTTGCTGCCTTTGCATGTCTCCTTATGTTCTACAGCGACATCGCCAAGAAGGACTTTATTCATTGACATCTGCCTCCTTTACTAATAGTGCGTTCAATTTTTCATAGCTCAGTTTCATCATTTCGGAAGCAGCTAGCCAACTATCATAATGCTCCTGAACATTACGATTATCTATATCTTCTTCGTTAACCTCTGGTTTCACATACAGAGGAATGCTCAAGGAGAAGTTATTATTTGCAATATCCTGAATAGTAGCTACCTTTGCAAAATCAGCATCATCAACATAGCTGTCATATGCGGCAGCAATTCGAGCGATGTGCCGTTCTTCCAGATAGCTCTGCGCATTTTTGCGCTCAACCTCATTTACCGCATTGATGAACAACACCTGTCCACGACGTTCAGGGCGCTTATTCATCCGACAAATCATGATACAAGCTTCCATCGGAGAGTTGTAGAAAAGATTCGGTCCGAGACCGATAACACATTCTACTTTATCGCTGCGCACCAGTCTTTCACGCATTGCACTTTCCTCATTACGGAAAAGAACTCCGTGCGGGAACAGGATAGCGCATCGGCCAGTATTGTCCTTCAAACTTGCGATAATGTGCTGAAGGAATGCATAATCAGCACGACCTTGCGGAGGCACACCCAAGAAGTTACGACCATATTTATCACTTTCAAATGCTGCGCGATCCCACTGACTAATTGAGTACGGCGGATTTGCCAGGATAAGGTCAAATTGCTTCAGTCTACCATTCTCAACGAAGGCCGGTGCTTTCAAAGTATCTCCATTTACGATATTAAAGTCCTTAACTCCGTGCAGAAACAGATTCATCTTGCCAATAGCAGAGGTAAGCGCATTGATTTCCTGACCGTAAACAGCCACATTTCGCCATTCCTTACCTTGCTCTTTTAAGTACGCAATAGCAGAAATAAGCATACCTGCACTACCACAGGTCGGATCATAGATAGATTCCCCCGACTCCGGCTTCAACATCTCAGTCATCAAATGCACAACAGTACGATTCGTGTAAAACTCCTGTGCTGTGTGACCGCTGTCATCAGCGAACTTTTTGATCAGGTATTCGTATCCTTGACCAAGTTCGTCTTCCGGGCAGTTAGCAATAGAGAGTGTCTTTGTGCTAAAGTGTTCCAGCAGATCCTTCAACAACCTATCAGGGAGCCTGTTCTTATTTGTCCAGGCACCATCTCCAAAAATACCTTGCAGCTTGTCTATGTTCGCATTTTCCACCTTGCGGAATGCCTCAACAATGGCCACACCAACATTTTCGGATACAGCACGGACATCATTCCAATGGTAGCCCTTAGGAACCACAAAGGTATGAATTTCGTCAGCATCAAATTCGGCAGCATCATCGCCATATTCTTCGATAGCAAGGGCAGTTTCTTCGTCGTATACATCACAGATACGCTTAAAAAACAGCAGGGGAAAAATATATTGCTTATAGGCACCAGCATCAATATTGGTTCTTAGGAGGACAGCGGAGTTCCAAAGATAGGATTGCAGTTCCTCAATGGTTATTCTTTTACTCACTGATATAGCCTCCTTCCAGCAAAAGCTTACGCATCTTTTCTTCAGCTGCAATCATTTCTTTGTAAGCCTCAAAATACTGTCTACGGATTTCTGCCGGAGGAACAGTTTCCTGCTCCTTCTTTTCGATATAGTTGTTAATCGCAAGAGAAAAGTCTTTCTCCCGAATTTCTGGAATCGTAACGATTTTGACCTTTTCGATAACATCTTCGTATTCCGTATAGTAGTTGAATACGGTTTGGATATCTTCTTCGGTCATAATGTTCTGTGCTCTCTGGGGAGTATAAATTCCGGAGCCATCAATCATACAAATACGGCCACGATGCTCAGGAGCTTTATCATTATTTAAGAAAAGAATGCAGGCAGAAACACCAGTAGAGTAGAATACACCACTGGCCATCGTAATGATAGCTTCCAGTTTATCGGATTCCACAAGGTGCTTGCGAATCTCACCTTCTTTGCCGCTTCTAAAGAGCACTCCCTGCGGCAGCACCACAGCACAACGACCAGTTTTCGGATTCATAGACTTAATCATGTGCTGAAGCCATGCAAAATCACCATTGGAATCGGTCGGGCATCCCCAAATATTTCTACCGTAAATATCGCTGCTGAATTGTTCAGCTCCCCAGTTTTTGAGCGAAAACGGTGGATTTGCGACTACGCAATCAAAGGTCTGCAATGATCCACGTTCCAGATAGTTCGGGGAGCGTAAGGTATCGCCCTGTGTCACTTTGAAATCTCGTGCACCATGCAAGAACAGATTCATTCGAGCGATAGCAGAGGTTGCCAGATTTTTTTCCTGACCGTAGATTTTTCCATAGGTCAACTTGTCATCATGCATATACCGGATAGCCTCAATGAGCATACCACCCGTACCGCAGGCTGGATCGTAAACGGTCTCTCCGGCCTTAGGAGCCATCAGCATAATAAGTAATTTGACAATCGAACGCGGCGTGTAGAATTCACCGGCATTCTTTTTGGATAGGTCAGCAAATTTCTTAATCAGAAATTCGTAACTGTCACCCATTACATCTGCGGAATAATTGTTATTACCGACCTTGATTTTGGACATATGTTCAATCAGGTCTTTCAGACGCTCGTCAGATAGTTTTGTTTTATCAGTCCAGTTTGCATCATCAAAGCTACTGAACACACCACTCAGCGTATCGGGATTAGCACGTTCGATTCCATTCATGGCTGTAACAATAGCTACACCGACATTTTCACTTGCTTCACGAACATCTTTCCAGTGGCAGCCCTCCGGAATGACAAAGCGGTGATTTTCCGGGAAGCTGGCGTATTCCTCGTCACCACCAGATTCTTCGAGAGCAACTTGAGTTTCTTCATCATAAACGTCGGAGAGACGCTTGAAGAAAAGAATAGGCGTTACATAACTCTTATATTCGTCCTGATTGATGGGGCCACGCAGAATATTGCAGGCTTCAAACAGGTGAGAAAACAGCTTCTGACTGGTTGTTTCTTCCGGATGTGCGGCACTGGCTTCCAATTCCATATCAGCTATATCCATAGCGGATTGCATCATCTCAGCACGACCTCCTGTCTTTACTTTTTTACCTGTGGAAGGTTTTACACCTACGCTACAACTTTCCTGAATTTTCTCAAATTTAGCAGGATACTCATTTTCAAATTCCAGGAGAATTTTCAGGAGACGCTCGTCCAAAAATGTAAGAGCGTGTTTCCTGATATCAGTAGGTACACCATAGTACGCCTCGGCAACAGCACCAGTGATAGCCGCCAAGGTGTCACTGTCACCTCCAATAGAAATGGCGTTGCGAATAGCATCCTCAAAACTGGTAGACTCAAAGAATGCTTCGAGTGCCTGAGGGACGGTATCTTGGCAGTTTTCGTTAAACTGGTAGGTATCACGAATGGAATCCAATGTGAAGTTAATCGGATAGTAGTTCTTCACAATATAATCCTGAATTTCCATCAGACTGCTGCCAGTACGAGCCAGATAGACTGCAATGGCAGTAGCTTCCGCCCCCTTAATTCCTTCTGGGTGATTGTGGGTTGTCTCGGTAACTGCTCTTGAAAGTGCTGCGGCTTCAGCAACAGAATTAGCTACATAGCCACATCCGCCGACACGCATTGCTGCTCCGTTTCCGTAGCTATTATATGGGTGAGGATTGTCCGAATACATCCAACGATAAAAGGAACCACCATAACCACAATGTGGATAGGGCCGTCCAATTCGCTGCATAGATTCAATCGTTATATTACTTAAATCACTGTAGTCCGGCTTGCAATGCATCAAAGCATCACATACAGCCAGAGACATGACGGAATCATCGGTGAAGAAACATTTATGAGTAAGGAAATCAAAATCTTTTGACCTATGATTATCCCATTCAAATCTGGAACCGACGATGTCGCCAATGATTGCTCCAATCATCTAGTTTTCTCGCTTTCTTTTTTGTTATTAGTAATACTGCTCAATATAGCTATAAGCCTTATCAAAGACATCTTTATCCTTGATTTTGTATTTGATCCAAACAACACTGCGAAGGGCTTTCTTGACTTCCTGCTTACCAGCAGTAGTGCTCTGCCAGCCATCGAAACGCACAATTTTTACAATGCTGTCAATATCAGCAACGATGCGCTCAACAATAACAGGAGTGCTTCGGTTTTTCAAACCGTTAAAGAGTTCCGTCAGCGCAGCGATTCCCTTATCAACTTCCTGCTCTGGCACTACTTCTTTTTCTGCCTGTGCTGCTTCCTTCGCCAATTCCAATAGAAGTTTCAAGAACTCGATGCTGGTCACCAGGCCCTGTTCGTGCTTTTCTCGCAATGTTTCCAACTTTTCACCAAGCTTGATGAATTTCGGGTCCTTGGTGTGATTCATGATTTTGGCTACGAGATTGATTTCGATCTTTTTGGTGGTCTTCTTCAAATCTTTCTGCTTTTCTAAGAACTCATCAATCAGGTCGGCATCCATTGCCAAAATTTCCACGTCCTCATCCGCTTCGCCAACGGTCAGGTTCTGATGAACAAGCTCAATCGTTTTTGCGCCCAAAGAGGCCCAGATCAATCCACCTCGGCCATCCGTCGGCTTCACAGATTCATATACACGAGACAGCCACTGGTAATCCGCTTTATAAGCATTCAGGAAAACGTCTGGTGATAACGCATCCCACGCACGATTCAGCACACGGTAGTCAGCAGCAAACGCGTCTTTTTCTTTATTCGTTGGTAAGCACTCCTGCGCTGCCATGAGACCTTCCCAACCTTCAATTGTTCTATCAACACCCAAGAAGTATCCCAGGCATTTTTTTAGGAGTGTCGGAAGCTGCTTCTTGATTTCTTCAATGTTGGTGATGATCTTACGCATACTGTTTTCGTCAAAATCCAGTGCACGCGCGACATCATCAAAAATACCGATATAATCAACGATCAGACCATGTGTTTTTCCTTGGTCATAAGTACGGTTGGTACGACAAATCGCCTGTAGAAGGGTATGATCCTTCATGGGCTTATCCAGATACATTACCTGAAGAATCGGTGCGTCAAAACCAGTCAACAGTTTAGCTGTTACAATAACAAGTTTTAACGGGCTTGCAGGATCACGGAAAGTGTCTAAAACCTTTCCCTCAGCATCACGATCTCTGCGATATTTCTTATAACGATCTTCTTTATCGTTATTGGTATCCATAACAATGGTGCTGGCTTCTTCGCCGAGTAGCTCATCGAGGACAGCCTTATACATCAAGCAGCATTCACGGTCATAAACAACGACCTGACCCTTGTAGCCATTCGGCTCGATTTTCTCCTTGAAATGTTTAGCGATATGCTCACATACCTTGCGGATTCTGGCCGGGTTGTACATGATTGCCTTCATGTTTACCCTGCGAGAAAGTTCGTTCTTTTCATCTTTGCTAAGTCCAGCCTCATCGGTCATAGCCTCAAATTCACGATCCAGCTTTTCCTTATCCACATGAAGCTCTACAGGAACCGGCTCAAAGTGAAGAGGCAGCGTAGCACCATCACGAATGGAATCGGAAAAGGAATAGCGGCTCATATAGCCAGTGCGATCTTCCTCGGCACCGAAGGTTGCAAAAGTGTTTTTATCAACACGATTGATAGGCGTACCGGTCAATCCAAAGAAGAAAGCATTTGGCAGAGCCATTCTCATTTTTTCACCCAGATCACCTTCCTGGGTTCTGTGAGCTTCATCGACCATGACGATGATGTTATCACGAGGATTCAGCTCACCGCTAACCTCACCAAACTTAAAAATCGTAGTGATAAGGATTTTTCGCATATCACCACGGAAGAAGGAAAGAAGTTCTTCTTTTGTGGCTGCACTGGTTAGATTCGGAATGTCTGATGCATTAAAGGTTGCAGTAATCTGTGTTTCCAGATCAATGCGATCATCCACAATAACAACGGTTGGATTTTTGAGCTCCGGAATCATTCGCAGTTTCTGTGCTGCGAAGACCATAAGAAGAGATTTACCAGAACCTTGAAAATGCCAGATTAGACCTTTCTTAGGGTAGCCAGCGATAACACGATTCACAATCATATTAGCGCCTTCAAATTGCTGGTAACGACAGATAATTTTATATTTACGATATTTTTTATCCGTAGCGAACATCGTGAAGAACTGAAAAATGTCCATGACATTCTTCGGTGAAATCATATCCTCCACACTGATTTTTACATCTGCAAGACTGCCTTCCGACTTATGAGTTGCTGTGTGCCACGGTCCCCACATGTTAATAGGCATATTGATAGAACCATAGCGATAGCATTTGCCTTCAGTAGCAAAATTAAATACGTTGGTTACAAACATGGCGGGTATGCTTTTTTCATAAGCAGAAATATCGCCAGCCGCATCCAACCAAGTAATGGCACTACGAACCGGAGTTTTCAATTCACCGATAGCAATCGGGAAGCCGTTAATCAAGAGCACAATATCTAAGCGCTTGCCGCCTTCGGCCTGAGGATATATCCACTGATTGGTCACAACATATTCGTTGAGGGCAAGGTCTTCTTTACGCATGGTGCCAAAGAAACGAATCGGAACCATGCGTCCGTCCTTACCAAAAGGATATGAGTTTTCCTCGAAAATCATTTTCTTAAAAATCTCATTCTGAGTGACAAGGTTATGTGGTTGAACAGACAAAATAAGTGTCCTAAGTTTATAAATAACTTCATCTGCCCGGGATGGATCTTCCGCAATTTCCGGGTTAAGGCGAATGAGGGCCTCTTTTACCATTGGTTCTACAAGTACATCCGAATACATACGAGGAAGTTCCTCGGCAGGAATATATTTCCACCCATTCTTCTGAAGAGTAGAAAGCATCATTTGCTCAATGGTATTATCTTCATTAAAAATAGTAGCCATCTGTATTCCTCCTCTAGTCCTATCATTCTTATTTTATCTTTTTGTCAGTCCCATAATCTGGACTATCCGGTAAAATTTCTAATATGTCATCTACTGTGCAGTTCAGTTTGAGACAAATCCTTGCAATGACTTCCATAGAAACTATTTCGCCTCTGCCCATTTTGCTTATCGTGCTTGGGCTCACATCTGCCAACTCGCATAATTCCTTTTTCATCATTTTCCGATCAATAAGCATTTTGAACAATCTGTTGTAGGAAACCGCCATATCATACCGCCTTCTTTTATTCATACCAACGCTTGCAACTATAAAAACTCATAATAAAATTATAGCACACTCGATTCGCTAAGTAAATCAATAATGGTGACTTCTCGCAAATACCACTCTTCTGCAAGCAGGGCTTTCGTGACACGAAAGCGATTTTCTGCTTGTTGGGGAAACTCCCCAATCCCCATAGAACGCTGCCTGCGGCATCGGGCTGCGCATCCGTTCCGGATGCTTTAACGGTAGTTCCTGCCATAGAAAAAGCCAGAGTGAATTATCACCCCGGCTTCAAAAATATTTACTTGTGCTTGCGGCCTCCACGCTTTTTGTAGTCCTCGTCTATACGCTTTTTCCAGTCTGCACTCAGCGGGGCACTGCACCGGACAGAGCTGATTGCTTCGCTGACCACCTCATAATTCAACGCGGTTCCTTCACTATCGCACTGATAGTTGACTGCACGATCTGCGCCGATTCCGAACTGACTTGCGGTCTCTACTGCGTCAATATTGGCACCAAGGAACAAAAACTCCCACCCGTATTTCGCTTTCTGCCGCTCGATCATCTGCTTCACTTTTTCGCTGTTGTACCGGCGGCTAGTATTTTCCATTCCATCCGTAGTGATTACAAACATGGTGTGTTCCGGCACATCCTCCGGTCTTGCGTACTTATGAACATTTCCAATATGATGAATCGCACCACCGATGGCATCTAAAAGTGCTGTGCATCCACGAACCGTGTAATCCCGGTCAGTCATCGGTCGGATGTCCCTTACATTTACACGGTCGTGCAGGACTTCGCTCACATTGTCAAACAGCACCGTTGAGATCAGTGCTTCGCCCTCTGTTTTTTTCTGCTGCTCAATCATGGAATTGAATCCGCCGATGGTATCCCGTTCCAATCCGCTCATGGAACCGCTGCGGTCTAAGATAAAAACGATCTCTGTTAAATTCTTTCTCATATGCTTGTCCTCCCAAAAGAAAATGCCTGCTCGGTTTTCGTACCTTACAGCCATAGTATAGCGATTTTCTTTTGTGGAGTGGTCGCATGGAAAGCGACATTTCCTTGTCCTTATGCTCCGATCAGGCTCTGGTCAAAAGCAAACAGTGCCTCGTTGATTTCATACACATTGTAGTTTCCCCGTTCGACAAAATATTCTACAATGATATCGAATTTGCTCGAATGGGAAAGGGTAAACCCTGCCTTGCCGAGCATCTCCTGCATCTGGGCAAGCGGCAGTTCCAAAGCCAGAGCAAATGCCAGCACCGTAGGTTTGGATGGCTTATAGAATTTATCAGAGCGAATTTTGGAAAAGAGCTTCCGGTCAATATTTGCCTTCTTGTAACACTGGGCATCCGTCATGCCGCTTTCGTCAATCTTCCGCAGCAGCATTTCCGAAAAGCTTTCATCAATCTGCCCCAGTGCCTCCTCCAAAGATTGACTGCTGCAAGATTTACAGATTTCTTCGGGCGGCAGCGGAACAGGTGCAGCTTCAAAGCAAGATTCCTCTGACAACGCTTCGAGCCGCCGTCTCTGCGCTGCCCGGCTGTCGGTATGTTCTTCCACATACCGGTCATCTATGTACGCTGCGATATCAGCAAATAGTTTTCCGCCAATCTGATATGCCTTTCGGTCAAAGATAACGATGTAGACCATCATCTCATTTTCCAGCAGGAACGTACTGATGGTATCGACTGCAACCTTCAGAGCCTGGTCTTTCGGATAGCCGTAAATGCCGGAGGAAATCAGCGGAAAGGCCACCGACTGACAGCCATTTTCTTTTGCCAAGTTCAGAGATATCCGATAGCAGGATTCCAGAAGCTCCTGTTCCCGATGCTTGCCATCCCGCCAACGCGGGCCGACTGCATGGATCACATATTTGCAGGGTAAACGGTACCCCTTTGTGATTTTTGCGCTGCCGGTCTCGCAGCCATGTAGCATACTGCAGTCTGCAAGCAGCTCCGGTCCGGCGGCACGATGAATGCAGCCGTCTACACCGCCGCCGCCCAAAAGAGACGTGTTAGCCGCATTGACGATTGCGTCAACGCTCATTTTTGTAATATCGTTCCTAATAATCTGTAAGGGCACAAAGCATACCTCCCATTCATCAATTTAACTATCTATCTGTATTATAACTTCTTTTATATTGAGATGCAAAATTCAAGTCAAGAGCAATCAATAAGCAACATCATCACAAATATTTTTTCACACAAAAAAGCCCGGTGCAGCATGAGCATAACACTCACACTGCACCGGGCTTTCCATCATCTGCTATTCTGTCTATTTTCTTCTTCCTGCCGCACTTTCTGCTCATGCAGTTGCTCTTTCTTCTGTTCGTCCTCTTTCAGGATTTCCTGCACAATCTTCTGCGCCACAAGCCAATCCTGCATTTCCGCTTTGGTCTTGCGGTACTCTGCATAGGAGCTTTTCTTTCGTTCCAGAAGCATTGAATACTCTGTGTTCAGCTCGCTGATGCGCGGGAGCTTTTTGTCAGAACCGTTCTCTTTCTTATAGGCATCAAATGCCTTTTTCGCTGCGCTGCGTAAGACCAGCGAATCCCGATGAGCTTCATAGAACTCCCGATTGTAGCCGGATGCCTTATACGCAGCAAAAACATCTTTTGTCTTGGCATAATTGATTAGATGCTTCCGCAGCACTGACACTTCCGACATCCGTGCCTCATCTGCTTTTACAGATTCCAGCAGCGCATCACATTTTTCAGAAATTCCATCTGCCTTTTCTTTCAGCTCTGCATAGTTCTTGATTCCATGCTCTTCCATGAACATCATAGCTTTTGCCATCTGCTTCAGATTAAAGACTTTCGCCCAACGCGCATATCCCGCGCCTTTGCCCGCCTGCATTTTGGCACGGACATCAATCAGGAACGACAGCTCTGCCTTCTGATGCACCTGTGCTGACCGTGCGTTTGTACGATTTTTCTCTGCAAATTTGCTTTTATGAACCGCATTTCCGGCAATCACTTCGCAGAGTTCTTCGACCGAATATCCTTTGCCAAGAGAGCGGAAACGAGCAAATCTGGCGTGGCCTTTTCCCCGCAGGGCAGGCTGTTTTCCATCTTTATACTCGTATCCGGCCTCCTGCAAAATTTCAATCAGTTCCTGAAAGTCTTTTGGATTTCTTGCCAATGCTGCATCAATGGCCTCGCAGATTTCATCCCGCTGCGATTTTTTCTCCGGGTATTCCGTTCTCTTCTGCCGCTCTCCATAGGGCTTCCGGATAATGACCGACAACCGGTGTTCCAGACAGACGATATCACTGAGCCTTGCCAGTGCAAGACCGGATAAGCGAAAATCTCGGAATTTTCTGGTGCTGTCTAATGTAGTCGAATTAAAAATAATATGGTTATGAATGTGTGCACGATCAACATGAGTAGCCACGATAAAGGCATGTTTTCCCTTAGTAAAGCGCATGGCCGTCTCATATCCAACCTTGTTCGCCTCCTCCGGCGTGATTTCTCCGGGCTTAAAAGATTGCCGAATCTGATATGCGATCACATCATGCGCCTGGGTTCTACCGGTGATATGCTCATACTGCCGTTTGGAAAGCAGAAATTCTTCATCACAGGTCTTTGCATCACAGGCATACGCGCTGATGTATTTTCCATCTTCCGTCTTTGCTGCATTCTCAGAATAATCAGTACGGTCAGCCAGACACTGCGCTACCGTCTTTCCTTTATTGATATGCAGCGCAATTAGTCTTGTAGCCGCCATTTTCATATTCCTCCATCTAAAAAGAGCTACCCGAAGGCAGCTCTTACCAATCTACTATTCTCATTTTAACATCCGTTCCCGGTCATAAGCTCCCTGCAAATAAACGGCCTGCTTGATGATTTCTTCCATATCGAAATAGACACACATAATGCTTTCGTACAGCTTCCACACATTAGATTCGCTGCCGCCCACCATTTCCATCAGCTGGTCTTCCATCTTCGATTGCTCAGACTGTTTTTCCTGATAAGCAGTCTCTTCCACAAAATGATTCTCTCCATCTGTTTCCTCGTACCGTAAATCATAATAATCTTTCATAAACTGAATATCCATCTAATCCCTCCTGAACTCAAATTGTCAAAACATCCTCTACACACTCGCACAGCCGTTCCATCAGTTCCATGATGCCGCCCGCTCCAACCGCAGCTGCGAACAGTCCCATCTCAATCAGGGTCAGCAGGAACACATCCGTCCAGCTCGCCCGAACCACAGAATAAATGCCGCAGCCAAGAACGAAAAGCATAACCGGCGAAAGTACCCACAGGGATAGCTGCATCAGCAGATTCCAGATAAAGCACAGAAATCGCAGCAGAAACGCAACCGGCAGCAACAGGATTTTCAGCACCAGCTTCAACAAAAAACATACGATCTTCATGGATTTCACCCCTTCGTTTTTCTTTTCATCTTCATTTTATCGTACCCGCTTGTCAAACACCACGATGTCAACAGGAAGACATGCAAAAAATATGTAATGACACAGACTGTTTCATCTGTGCCATGTGCAATAGAAATTCCGCACGTTTGCGCCGTCATCGAATACCAGAAAGCCTCTTTAAAATCAGCTTTTGCATCTCCCAGAGTTCATCCAGTCGCTTCTGCAAATCCCGGATATCCTCCGCATAGATGCTTCCAGATTCATTGGCGCGTTTTGCGTACTGGTTCAGGTTGTTGCTGCATCGGCGAAGAAGTGCGGATACCTGCGCCACATCCGACAAATCAAGATTTACGCAGTACCCGTCCATCGCCATTTTTCTCATATAGGCACCGGTATTCCGAATCCCCAATTCTTTCTGCTTTTCACGAATCCTCGCCAGCTCTTCCGGGTTTACCCGGACATTGATCCAGTGTTCCCGAACACTCATAGTGCCACCTCCTCATCATTTCGATGTGTCATCGGCGGAATGCGCCCTGCACGGTCACGCAGCTCTGCCAGTACAGACGGCTTTTCCGTTGTTTTTTTAAGGTCAGGATCATCATTTCCACGGTCATCCATATTTAGCAGTGCGTCCAGTTCTGCCAGTCTTGCACTCTTTTCTGCCAGTTCTACCTCCTGGGGAAATGGCTTTCCAAGCTCGGCCTGCGCCGCTTCCTGCTGGCTCCTAAGATTGTCCAACTGCTGTTCCGCCTTTTCCAGCCTTGCAGGAATCCCGGCAAGAGCATTGTCCAGACGCTGGATATTGCCCGCAGCACTGGTGCCAATGGGCACCCGGTGGGTCATCTCACCTTTCAGCAGTACCTGATACTCTTTCTGGAAGCTGTCAAATGCCAGCTCCATCTTGAAACCACGGTAGCTGCCAAGCGGCACCGGCTCCAGACTCTGATTGGCTTTACAGATTGCGAGGATTGCTTCACCAGCCTCGGCTTTTTCAGTAAAACGTGTGCCATTCACTGCCATGCCGCAGAACCCATCTTCCGGCAGCGGATGTGCCGCCACCGTCCGGATATCCGACTGAAAGCCTTTGATAAAACCCTGCGTTTTCTCAATCTCCGCAGGGAAATATTTCATCAGCTTATCCTCCAATCGGTACTGCTGGCTCTGATGGTCTGCTTTCAGCACTTTCAGTCTTGCAACATCTACATCCAAATCCATCTTTTCCTTGATCTGCGGGTCTCCGGCACAAAGTGCCTTGATTTCCGCATAGGAAAGAGCCTGCTCATCCACATCATCACAGGAACGTACCGGAGATTTGCTGGTCATGATCTGACTGATAAACTTCTGCTTATTCTCCAGTGTCTGATAGAGGTAGGCATCAAAGGTTCCTTCCGTCACATACTGATAAACCTGCACTTCTTTGTTTCGGTTTCCCTGACGGATGATACGACCATTTCGCTGGGTCATGTCCGCAGGCCGCCAGCCCACATCCAGATGATGCACGGCCACCAGCCTGTCCTGCACGTTCGTGCCTGCACCCATCTTCTGTGTCGAACCTAACAATACCCGTACCTGTCCGGTACGCACTTTGGCAAACAAATCTTTCTTTTTTGCCTCAGTATCGGCATCATGAATAAATGCGATTTCTTCTTCCGGCACACCGGACTGAATTAGTTTGGCGCGGATATCCTCATAGACATTGAAGGTTCCATCGTTCTTCGGCGTGCTGAGGTCGCAGAACAGCAACTGGGTCAGCTTATCCGACTGTCCTTCCTCATAAATCCGAAGCACATTCCGCACACAGGCGTTGAGCTTGCTATTTGGGTCATCCGGCAGGAGCGGATTCATCAATCGCTGATCCAGTCCCAGCTTTCTGCCATCCGATGTGATTTTCAGCATGTTATCGACCGACGGGTCTACCACACCGGAATGCACAGCCGCCGCCCGTTCCGAAAGCTCCGCCACCATCGCCTGCTGATGCTCCGAAGGCTGCACCACCACGGTTTCAAATTTTGCCTCCGGCACCGGCAGATGCAGCTGATCGGAAGTCTTGATATCTGCCACTTCCTTGAACATATTCATCAGCTCCGGCAGGTTGAAGAATTTTGCAAATCTTGTTCTTGCCCGGTATCCGGTTCCTTCGGGAACGAGTTTGTCAAGATGATTTTTGTAAGTTTTCTAAATTCAAATATTTATCTGCTGAAAAAACGCCTAACATCTCGTGTCGGCATATTTCTTGAAACACCGTATTCAAAGGCTTCTTCGCACTTTCCGATTGCTTCACATTGACAATAAAAGTTGTTTTGCCTATTCGCGTTGTATAAGATAAAGTGTTTTCTTTCATATAGTCCGTTTCTCCTTTTCATAAATTGACTGTGGGGCATTCCGTTTGGAACACCCCACAAATACAGCCTGTTTCATCGGAACATATCAAGAAGTCATTAAGTCGTGAGTATAATGGAAATGGTTATCTTTCCATACCACGCTTGTTTCTTCGTGCCTTAATACGCTCTTGTCTTTCTTTTTCCCTCGCTTCTTTTTCGGCTCGTTCCTGTGCTTCCTTAAAAGAAAAAAGTTGCTTCACTTTTTCGGTAAAAAGTTTAGCAACTTCGGGGAAATGCTCCAACGCTTGAAGAAAAGGTCTGCACTTTTCTTTCAGTTCGTTGTATTTAGTTTTCATTCTTTCGAGCGCGTTTGCACAGTCAAAATATTTCTGTCGGTAATAGTTGGCACTCTGTTCTAATTCGCTAATTTCCGCACGACTTGTAATGCCCTCTTTGGCAAGGGCAGTAAGCTCAGAATAATCCTCTTTGGAGATTGCCATTTTACCTGTGATTGTTTTCTGCCCCATACGGTCAATCTCGTTATAGGTTTTAGAAACATTACGGGCAGGCTCATATTTTATCTGTTCATGCTGAATGCGCTTCTGCAACTTCTCCAAGCGTTCCTTGTCCTGCTTGATTTGATATTGCAGGGAAGTCAGGTGTTCTGCTGTACTTCCGTATTCGCCACGCTGAAAGCCTTTGAAGCCTTGCTCCGTCATATGGTTAAACAATTCATCTTGCAGAATACTGTATGAAGCTCGGAACATCGGTTTTCCGTTCTTTCTGAGAAGCGGATTGCCTTTTTCGTCGGTCAGCGGAATATCCGATTTCCATTTCTTTGAATGGCTTATCTGATTAACCACTTCCTTGACCGTTCCTCGCAGTTCGGGGTTTTTACAACGCTTACTCCATAAGATTTCTTTCTCCACAACAGGCAGAACCATTGCGTGAAGATGATAATGGTAAACCTCTTTTCCCAGTTCCTCGGTTGCGGCTACATTGATTTCATCAGCGTGCATTACTGCCGATATAACATTATCAGCACCGAATTTTTCTTCGATGAAATGATAGGCTTCTTCATAAAACTGCTTTGCATATTCATAACCACCGTTACGCTCGAAGTACATCGTATTCACATCAATCACAATCTCATTGAAAAGGGTAGCGTCTTTCCTCAGTCCACGAAGCGATACTAACCCGTCTGTTTCCATCTGCTTTAACTGCTCCATATAGGTTGGGACAGTCGGTTTTTTGAAATGCACATTAAGGGCTATGCGTTCCGTAATCACATTCATATTTTCATAGGTTTCATTCTTGCGTTCATTGTGCCTTTCCGCCTTGCTCACATCAAAAGCGGTGTACTGTTTTACCCTTGCACAACTCATATCCGCCTTATTGGTTTTTGCCATTTTTCTCTCCTTTCCAGACAGGGCGAAGCCATTACACAACATTCTCTGAATGTGTGTAACCCACTATGACACTTTCAGACTTCGTCTGCAAAGATGTCGTGGGCAAGGGTGTTCCCCCTTGACCTCCTTTTGATACCTCCATCATAAAAACAGACTGTCCCGCCATCAGACAGCCTGCTTTTATTCTCTCGGTATATCGCCCATCGGCAAAGACCAGTACCACAGAAAGCCTTGTTTTCGGGAGATAACTCCTGCTTTCTTCTTTGCCTTTTTGATGGTCGATTTTTTGAACCCAGCGGCTTCAAGTCTTTCTTCGCAATCCGAAGAAAGCATTTCTCCGTCTTTCAGCATTTCCAAAAGAAATTCTTTCGCCTTGATTTCCTTTTCGTTCGGTCTGCCCATTTTGGGTGCGAGGGATTGGAACGCTTCTTCTGCTGTCATTTCCATTTCAGAGATAAAGTCCACTCCCTTTTCTGCCACCTCAAAAAGAATTGCCGAGCCTGTCGGGGCAAGGTTAGATTTCACTTGCACCATATATCGTTCCGCTGGTGCTTCTTTGTTCGGTGTGCGTGTGATTGCAAGAATACTTCTTGCAGCACCCGCAATATCAATCGAACCGTTGGTGCGATAAAGAGGATTTATATCTCTCATCTTGTTCATATGGGCGATAATCACGATGGCACAGCCAGTATTTTTTGCAACTGCAATCAAGTGATTAAACTCTGCCCTTGTTTCGTTGGCATTGTTCATTGAACAGTTCTCTCCGATATAGGAACTCATCGGGTCAAGAATTAAAAGTTTTGCGTGATACTTTTCGATTGCTTCAGCAATACGGTTATCTCCAAAGGATAAAGACTTTTCATCTTCCTTGATGAAGATAAGGTTTTCTCCGTTCCCACCGGCAGAGTTAAATCGGGGTACTACCGTATCGTCTGCATCATCTTCCGTTGTCTGATAGATGATAGTCATAGGCTCATTTTCTTCCGTTTCAGTAAAAGGCAGAGGTTCGCCCTTAGAGAGCAGTGCGGCGATTGACAGCATTAACTTGCTTTTTCCATCGCCCGGATCGCCCTGCAACAGCGTAACCTTGCCGTACGGAATATACGGATACCACAGCCATTTCACTTCCTTCGGCTCAATCTCACTTGCCTTAATAACTTCGAGAGGGACATTTACATTCATTTCATTTTCCATTTGCTTCATTTTTCTTCGTTCTCCTTTTCGATAAATACTTAGGGCAAAGCACCACGATACAACGGAAACTCTGCTTGCAGTCATTACTGCATTTTCTGCAAAGTTCGTTGTAGGTAATGCGATTTCTTTCGTTCAGAAACAATGCCCAATCTTGTTTCCGTTTCTTACTCATTCTCGGCATATCAATCCTCCTTTCCGTCTGAAAATAAAAAAACCACAGGAAAGATACTCAGAGCCTTGTTTCTGTCATTTTTCGGGGCGAAAATCGGGCAAAATTGCCTTTCTAAGCCTTTCAAAAAAATCACGCAAGGTATTTGTACTAACCTGTGGTTATGTATGAAATTGTAGGGTTTGGGGCAACAAAAAACACCGTATTTCTACGATGTTTTCTGTCATTCAAGTAGCAAAAAACGTGACCACTAAAATTATAATCATAAGAACAGGCAAAAAGCGAAGATACCGTTCTAATAGAGCTTTTTAGACTTGTTTTTTGGGGCTTTATATTACTTTCCCTATTTTTTAAGGGTATAGGGTGTTACATCAAGTTCTTAGTATATGAAATTTGCAGATTATTCTTGGATTTGGCTCA
>OLXM01000050.1_pt1 | contig 20993 bp, 24 predicted proteins | sample 1673361 | NCBI WGS metagenome assembly OLXM01 (sample SAMEA103958109, study PRJEB25191) | human gut metagenome | biome: human-associated habitat [ENVO:00009003]; feature: intestine environment [ENVO:2100002]; material: feces | place: Germany | collected 2013/2015
CCCCACCAGTTTTCCGGCGGTATGAAGCAGCGCGTCGTCATCGCGATGGCGCTCGCCTGCGACCCGCTCCTGCTGCTTGCGGACGAGCCGACCACCGCGCTGGACGTCACCATTCAGGCGCAGGTGCTCGACATGATGCGCACGCTCAAAGAAAAGCTGAACACCAGCATGATCCTAATCACCCACGACCTCGGCGTCGTGGCGGAGACCTGCGACCGTGTCGCGGTCATTTACGCGGGGCAGATCATGGAGAGCGGCTCCCGCCGCGACATTTTCAAGAACGCGAGCCACCCCTATACGCGCGGGCTGTTCAGCTCCCTGCCGAACATGCACGAACGGCTCCCGAAGGGCGCGCACCGGCGGCTCTCGCCGATCCCCGGACTTCCTCCGGACCCGACGGACCTGCCGGACGGCTGTCCCTTCTCCCCCCGCTGCCCGGAGGTCTGCGACCGCTGCCGCGCCGGGTCCATCCCGGACGCGGAGATCGCGCCGGGTCACTTTGTGCGCTGCGTCCGATTTTCCGGAAAGGAGGAGACGTGATACCATGGCACTGCTTGAGATCAACGGACTGAAAAAATACTTCGACGTCGCCTCCGGCACGAACCACGCCGTGGACGGCGTGACAATGAAGATCGAAAAAGGCCGCACGATGGGCGTTGTCGGCGAATCCGGCTGCGGCAAGAGCACGCTCGGCCGCACGGTCATCCGCCTGCTCGACGCCACAGACGGGCAGGTCCTGCTCGACGGAGAGGACATCACTTACGCCTCCGGCCGCGCGCTGCGGCGGCTCCGCGAACGGATGAGCATCATCTTCCAGGACCCATACAGCTCGCTGAATCCGCGCATGACCGTTGAGGAGACGATCCGCGAGCCGCTCACGGAATCGCGGCGCTATACCCGCGCGGAGATCCGCGAGCGCACCGAAGAGCTGATGGAGCTCGTCGGCATCGAGGAGCGCCTGCGCATGGCTTACCCCCACGAGATGGACGGCGGACGCCGCCAGCGCGTCGGCATCGCCCGCGCCATCGCGCTTATGCCGGACTTTATTATGTGCGACGAGCCCGTCAGCGCACTGGACGTTTCCATTCAGGCGCAGGTGCTGAATCTTCTGATGGATCTTTCCGTCGTGCGCCACATCAGCGACGACATTTCCGTCATGTACCTCGGTCAGCTCGTGGAGACCTGCGACAGTCAGGGGCTCTTTGACCGTCCGCTCCATCCTTACACGAACGCGCTGCTGAGCGCGATCCCCAGCATCGACATCGACCGCCCCATGCAGCGCGTGCCGCTCAAGGGCGAGATCACCTCCGCCATCGACCCGAAGCCGGGCTGCCGCTTCGCCGCGCGCTGCCCTTACGCCTCGGCTGCCTGTGCTCTGCCGCAGGTGCTTGAGGAGGTCGAACCCGGTCATTTTGTCGCTTGCTGCCGGGTGCATGAGCTCGCTTCGCGCTGACCCCGTTCCCGAAAGATGAGGTGTATTCTATTTTGAACGACCATATTCTGCATATCACCTGCCTGACCGCGAACTACCCGGACGGGCAGAAGATCGCCGCCGCGCGCATCCGCTACGATCGTCCGATCGACCCGCGGCAGATCACCGCTGCATCCTTCCGCGTTGCCGGCAGACGCATCACGGGCATCTCCGTGGACGGCTGCGAGGTCATGCTCCCGCTCGACCCAACGGACGCGCTTGCCGGTATCCTGCCCCCGCCGGGGCGTCCCTCCGGCGCACCGAAAAACGCGCCGCCGACCGATCTTCCCGTCGCCGTCCGCCGCCCCCGGAGCCTCACGCTCTCCCAGCTTGCTCCCATCCGTGCGCTCGACGGGAGCGATCTTCCGCCGACGGACGCCCCGCTCGTTTCTGACCGCAGCGAGGAGCCCGTCATCCGCGACTTTTTGCAGGGCGAGTTTGGCGGCATCCCCTATAATCTCTATGTCCCCGCCGGGGCGGAGGGTCCTCTCCCGCTCGTGCTGTTCATCCACGACGCCGGTCCCTGCGGTCCGGACCCGCTGCTGACGCTCTCGCAGGGCTGCGGCGCCGTCTGCTTCGCAGCTCCGGAGTGGCAGGCGAAGCACCCGTGCTATGTGCTCGCCCCCCAGATTGACCGCAGCATCCACCTCACGAGCAACGGCTTCCGCGCCGCGCCGGAGCTGGAAACGATCAAGGCGCTGCTCGACGACGTGATCTCGCGCTATCCCGTGGACAGGTCGCGTGTTTACGCCACGGGTCAGTCCATGGGTTGCATGGCGTCCTGTGAGCTGAACATCCGCTATCCGAAGCTCTTCGCCGCCTCCCTGCTCGTCGCAGGGCAGTGGTCGCCGGAGCGCATGGCGGAGCGCTGCACGGACTGCCGCTTCTGGATCTTCGTCTCCGAGCATGATGCCCGCGCCTTTCCCGGCATGAATGCCGTGACCGAGGCGATGGAGGCTGCCGGCGCAAGAGTCGGCCGCTATCGCTGGGACGCAAAGGAGAGCCCGGAAGCCCTCGCCGCTCTCGCGCGTGAGGCTATGGGCGATGATGCCGCCGTGCGCTACACCGTGTTCTGCGGCAGCTCCGTCGTTCCCCCGGAGGGGGACGACACGCCAGGCGGGAACCACACGTCCACCTGGAACGCCGTTTACCCGATCGAACCGGTGCGCGAGTGGCTCTTCTCCTGCCGGAGAGACGACGTGTGAAAAAAGGTGAGCCGCCCGGCTCCGTTTTCTGGGAGCCGGGCGGCTTTTCGGTTTTTCGGTTCAGCGGATGACCCTGCCGTTTTCCGGCGCTGGCGTGTCGTTTTCCACGGTCAGATAAACCGCGCGGCGCTCCAGCAGAAAAACGGCGGCGGATGCAGCCGCGGCAAGGAGCTCCAGCGCGATGTTCAGCGCGTTCGCCGCCGGCGGGTCCTGCGGGTGCAGCGCGAGATAGACCCCCGTCGCCGCGGCGGTGAGCGCAAGCCCCACCGCGAAGGCAAGCGACGCGCGGCGGAGATAGACCGAGGCGCAGCGGTACTCCCAGCGCGTCAGGTCCCGCGGCGCTTTGGCGGCGAGGAGGCAAAACCACGCCGCGGCGAGCATGAGGATCCCGGTCGGCATGCCGAAAAGCGCAACATAGCGGCAGGAATTGCTGCCCACGCGCCGTGTCATGGCAAAGCAGAACGCCGCGGCTGCCGACGCGAGCAGCGCGCCGTAAACAGCGCGCCGCCACCGGCTTCCCGCCAGACGCAGCCACGGCGCGGTGTAGACCCGGCGGATAGGTCCCTGTTTCCCGTCCTCCCGCGGAATGCGGTACTCCGTCCAGCCCTCCCAGTAAGCGTGGTAAAACCCGCTGCGGGTCACGCCCATATTCGTATCAAGATGGTCGAGCCGTCCCTCATCATCGCGCGGGGAGATCATCTCGCCCCGGCGGACGCCGTAAATGTCGTTTCCGCCGTCCCAGCTATCCCGCCGCCGGAGGCGGCGCAGCAGATCATAAAGCACGTGTTTCCTCCCCTTTCCCCTGCCGCGGCAGAGCGCTTTTTCCTAATGTCATTATACCATGGCGGTAAGGGGCATTCCAATGCAAAAACCCGTGCGCAGATTTCAGGAAGGAGAGAATTTCCATGCGCGCTCAGCAGGAAGACCACTTTGATTTTTCAGCCCGTCCCGTCGGGGACGGCGTATTTCAGCTCACCGCGCCGCCGAAGCGCTTCCGTCAGTATCTCGTCTGCGGCGGCGAACGCGCGCTGCTCATTGACACAGGCTTCGGGCTCGGCTCGCTGCGCGATACGCTCGCGCCGCTGACGGCGCTGCCGATCCTGCTCGCAAACACCCACGGGCACCCGGACCACGGCGGTGGGAATGCCGAGTTCGGCGCACCGCTGCTCCACGAAGCCGACTTTGCGCTCTATGCCGCGGCATGCACGCTTGAGGCGCGGCGCGCGGAGCTGGAGCAGTGGGGGCTCGGCTGCCGCGCCGCAGCGCTCCAGCCCACGCCGCCCGCGCCGCTCCCGCTTGCCGACGGCGCTCTGCTCGACCTCGGCAGCCGCAGACTGACCGTGGTCCACACGCCGGGTCACACGCGCGGGAGCGTCTGCTTTTTCGAAGCCGAGACCGGGCTGCTCTTTGCCGGCGACAACTTGAACGGGATGCAAACGATGCTGACCGAGCATTGGGCGGCGCCGCTCGCGGACTACATTGCCTCCCTCCGGCGTCTCGCCCCGCTGCCCGTCCGCGCCGTCTGGACCGGTCATGACGCCGGGGCGCTGCCGCCGGACATCATCGAACGCAAGCTCCGCTGCGCGCTCGCCCTCGCAGAGGGAGCCGGCGAAGCGGCGCGGGACCGCGCCGGGAATCCCGTCCTCCGCGCCGAATCGGGCGGCACCGCCGTCTGCTGCGCGGCGGAGAAGCTGAAATAAGCAAAGCCGCCGCGCCCCCTCTTTCTTTGGGGACGCGGCAGCTTCTTTATTCGCGGACCTCGATCACCTTGATCTGGGCGGCGGTGAAGGCGGTCTCGGTGGTGATGACGTCGGTGATGCGGGCGACGGAGGCCTCGCTGAGCCCCTCCGCGGGGGCTGGAACGGCAACGGTCACGCCCGTGTCGGACATGTAGACGACGCAGTCGGTGAAGTCCTTTGCGAGCAGCAGGTTCTCGATCTGGCTCTCCTGCATGCTATAAGTCGCCATCGCGGCGATGGAGCCCATGGCGGCGTCGATCGTCTCCTGACTCGCGCCCGCGCCGGCGGCTGCCGTTTCGAGCAGACCGAGCGCCTCGTCGCGCGACTGCTGGCGCGTCAGGCGCGCCTCGGCGAAGTAGCCAGAGACCGTCTCGCTTTTGAGCTCCTCCTCGGCGAGCGCGGCGGTATAGCCGTTTTCCGCTTCCGCGGCGGCGAGGTCCTCCGCCTGCACCATTGCCGGGTCCGCCTCCCCGGCGCGCTTATTGTAGGTCCAGTTCAGGTAGACCGCCGCGCAGACAAAGAGCAGCACAGCCGCCATCACGATGTTCCGTTTGAGATTTTTCTTCACTTTCGATAGCCTCCCGCATCATTTTTTACTTCATTTTCATCACCGTGATCTTATCGCTGCCCAGCCCGGTGTAAGCCGAGACCGCGTTTGTCACCGCAAGGCGCACCTGAGCGTTATCCGCCCCGGCGCAGACCACAACCGCCCCCCTTTCCGAAAGCAGCACCGCCGCGTCGCCGACGCCGTCGATGCGCGAAAGCAGCGCCGCGAGGCGGCTGCTCTCCGTATCGAGCGGGATGCCGCTCGCCTCCAGCGGCGCACCGGCGCCTGCCGCAGCTTCGTCCGTTCCCGATGCGCGCGGCAGCAGCAGGAGCACGAGACCGAGCACCAGCACGGCGAGCACATATCTGTTCTTCGCGAGCGCCTTTGCCGCCGCGCCGAGATCAAGCGTTTTCATCGATCCACCTTATCTCCTCCCGTGCAATGCCGAGCTCCGCCTCGATCGCCGCGGCGAGCGGGGCGCTGTAAAGCCCGCAAACCTCCGCCGCGACCGGGACCCAGACGCCCTCCGTCGTCCAGCGGACAGAGACCGACGCGCCGTTGACGGCGGCGCCGAGCGCCGCGGCTTTGTCCAATATATATGCGCCGTACTCCGCCTCTATGACCGGGCGACTCATCTCGCCGCCGAGCGATTCGCCCTCCGCCGCGATCGCCTCGCCCTCGCTGCGCCAGCGTGCGATACTGAGGGCATAGTCCGGCAGCGGAAGCGAGAAAAGCGGGGCGGCGAGCGCCGCCGCCATCACGACGCCGCAGACGACCTTTACGAGCTCCTTCACCGCGCCCCGCGGCGTCAGTGCCGTCGCGATTGCGCAGAAAAGCGCCGCCCCGGTCATGCCGAGCACCCAAGCACGAAGCCACGCAATCACGCCGTCACCACCTTCATCAGAGAAAATACCGCCAGCAGCTCGATGATCGACGCCGCGCCGACGAGACCGAGAACGAGCCCATAGGCATTGCCGATGCCGTCAATGAGCCTGCCGAGCCGCCCCGCGGCGACGACGCCCGCGAGCGCGGCTGCCGCCTTAAAAAGCAGGCAGCGCAGTCCGAGCCGCAGCACCGGCAGCGCAGCCGCCGCGCCCACGGCGAGCGCGCCGAACACGCCGATGCTGCCCCGCAGCACGCCCGCCCCGGCGACGAGCGAATCGGACACGTCCGCGATCGTCCGCCCGACGACGGGGAGCGCCGCGGAGAGCGCCGTGCGCGCGGCTTTGACCGCGGCGGCGTCCGCCTGTCCCGCGACGACGCCCGTGATGCCGAGATACGCCGTGAACGCCAGCACGAGGCCCCGCATCAGGGTCTTCGCGCCCCAGTGCAGCAGGCGCGTTCCCGCGGCAAGCTGGTCCGTGCCGAGCGCCGCTCCGGCGGCGACGGCGGCGGTGTAAGCGCAGATGAGCGGGAAAATGAGGTTTTCCGCGAGCGAGAGCAGCAGGTCCGTGAACATTGCGGCGGCGGCATATTTCGCGGCGGCGGAGCCCACCGCGCCGGAGGCTGCCGCGGCAGCGGTAAGCGTCGGCAGCAGCGCAGCGGAGAGGTCCCGCAGGTCGCCGAGCGCCGATGCGCCGAGGGACACGACGCTCTTCACGTCGCCGACGCAGACCGCCGTCACCGCGAGCGCGCCGCCGAAGCCGACATAATCGAAGCCGCCCGCGGGCGCAAAGCGCGCCCCCACCGCGCTCAGCACCGTCACCGCAAGCACCGCCGCAAGCGGGCGGAGCACCTCGGCAAGCGCGCCGGAGAGCTTTGCGCGCAGATAGCTCCAGAGCCTTCCGAGCCCGGTGTCGAGCTCCGCGTCCGCGGCGTCGATGCCCTCCAGCGCCTCCGCAGCGCTCTCCGGCAGCGCGCGGCGGAGCGCCCCCGTGCCGAGTCCGTCGGCAAGGTCCGCGGCGCGGACCGGGACGGCGAGCAGCAGCGCCAGCAGCGCAAAGCAGAGCGTGCGCTTCACAGCAGCCGCTCCAACAGACCGAGCAGCGTTTCGAGCAGCGGCAGCGAGACGAACATCGCCCCCACCGCCCCGCCGAGCTCCACCGCGCCCGCGAGCGCGCTCTGTCCGCTGTCGCGGCAGAGGTCCGCCGCGGTTTTGGCGAGGATGCCGATGAGCACGCACTTCGTGACCGGCAGGAAATACGCCTCGCCGAGCCCGGAGAGGCTCTTCGCCTTTTCCATCACGGCGAGCACCGGGCGCAGCAGCCCGGTCAGCGCCGCGAGCGAAACGCAGCAGACCGCCGCCGCGAGCGGAACGGCGAGCTCCGGGTTTTTGCGCTTTAAGACAAGGCTCACCGCGCTCGCGAGCAGGGCGCATGCCGCGATCTTGATCAGCGCCTCCATGCATCACAGCCCGAACAGGTCCTTGATCAGCGCAAAGAGGTCGCTGATCTCCCGGACGACGAGGACCAGCACGCAGACGAGCCCCGCGAGCGTCACCATAAGCGCCTGCTCCTCCCGCCCGGAGCGCGAGAGGAGTATGTTCAGCACGGCGACCAGAATCCCCACCGCCGCGATCTTGAAAATGAGGTCAACTTCCATTCGTGTATCTTCCTTCTCCGCAAAGGGCATAGTAATCAAAAAAGAATGACAGCCGCCATCGCGCCGAGCGAAGCGCCGAGTCCGGCGAAGCTCCGCCCGCGGGCGGCGACAAAGCGCTCAAGCTCCTCCGCGTCGGCGGCGAGGCGCAGCCGCACCGCCTCGATCTCCGCCGCCTGCCGCGCCGCGTCATAGCGCCCGACGGCGGCGGAGAGGGACGCGAGTGCTTCCCGGTCGCCCTCCGGCAGCGGCATCGAGCGCGCGGCGCGCGCCCAGAGCGTGTCCATCGCCTCCGTGCCGAAGGCGGCGGAGAGCAGCTCGAAAAACGGGCGGTCCCGCAGACGCTCAAAGATCTGAGGCAGCAGCGCCCGGCGCGCCGTGAGCTCCGCCGCCATGACGCCGAGGTCCGCCGCGAGAGAGCGCAATAGCCGCGCCGTCCGGCGCTTTTCCGCGCACTGCTGCCAGCCGAGCAGCCCGCCCGCCGCGGCGAGCAGCAGCCCGCCGAGCATTTTCAGTCCCGCCGCCGTCACAGCCTGTCCACCCGATAATGCCGCCGCCCCGCCTCGGCGCGGATCGTCACGGCGCTCTCAAACGCGCCGAGCGCGAGGAGCTCCCGCAGCGGCGCGCGCCGCGCAAGGTCCGAGGGCGAGGCGGCGTGGACCGTCGCGAGCACGCGGACGCCGCAGCCGGTGAGCTGCTCCACCGCCGCGGCGTCCGCGGCAAGGCTGATCTCGTCCATCGCGATGGTCCCGCAGTTCATGCCGCGCAGCAGCATCATCGCCGCCTCCGCCTTCGGCGCGCCGGAGAGCACGTCCGTGCTGCGCCCAAGGTCGAATTGCAGCTCGCCGTTCCACATGCCGCCGAGCTCGCCGCGCTCGTCCGCAACGCCGACGCGCTCGCCGCCGTCGGAGAGACAGCGGATCAGGTCGCGCAGCAGCGTCGTCTTCCCGCAGCCGGGCGGGGAGAGCAGCAGCACCCCGCCGCTGCCCAGCCGGGGCAAAACCTCCGCCGCCGCGCCGCGCACCGCGCGCGGGATGCGGATCGCGAGGGAGGACACCTCCCGCAGCCCCAAAACGCCGCCCTCCGCCGAAAATGCGCCGCAGACGCCGACGCGCACGCCGCCCCGCGCCGTCAGATAGCCGCGGCGAAGCGCGTCCCCCGCCGCGTGCATTGAGGCGTCGGACGATAGTTCGAGCACAGCGAGCAGCGCCCGCTCGTCCACCTTCTCCGCGCCAAGCTCCCGCTCGCGCCCGGCGGCGAGCAGCGTCGGGCTCCGCCCGCGCCGCAGGCGAAATTCCTCTGCCGTCCGCCGCATCGGCGCAGGCAGCGCAGCCGCCTCGGCGCGCAGATGCTCCGGCAGCAGTCCCGCCGCCCGGTCAAATCCGTCCTCCGTCATAAGTGCATCACCTCTTGTCCCATTTATATGCCGCGCCCGGCGGCTTAGAACCGGGTGCAGGATGAGTTGAAATTCTGTGAACAAATCGGAAACAATTCCCAAGGCGCCTTGACATCGCCGAACAAATTGCCTAAAATCAGAATGTTTATATTGTCTAAAACTTCTAATGAGAGGAAGGGATCAAAAACGCATGCTGAGTAAGCTTTTCAAGTACATCCGCGGCTACGAAAAAGCGGCGATTCTGGCGCCGCTGCTCGTTATCGTGGAGGTCGTGTGCGAGCTTATATTGCCGAAGCTGATGAGCGGCGTTATCGACACCGGCATTGAGGGGGACGGCGGCTTTTCTTACATTCTGAAGGTCGGCGCGGTCATGCTGGGGCTCGCCGTGTGCAGTATGCTCGCCGGCGCCGCCAGCGTGAAGTTCGCCGCCCGGTCCAGTCAGGGCTTCGGCGCGAATCTGCGCAAGGCGATGTTCGACCGCGTGCAGGAGTTCTCCTTTGCGGACATCGACCGCTTTTCGAGCGCCTCGCTCATCACGCGCCTCACGAACGACGTCAACAACATTCAGAGCATGGTGAACATGGGTCTGCGCATCCTCATCCGCGCGCCGTTTATGCTCATCGCCGCGCTCGCCGTCTGCCTCTCCATCAACGGAAAGTTGACGCTCATCCTCATCTGCGTCGTGCCGGTGATGGCGCTCGCCGTCGGGCTTTTGATGAAGGCATGCCGCAAGCTCTTTGAGCTTTTTCAGAAAAAGATCGACGGGCTGAACGACTCCGTGCAGGAAAACCTCGTCGCTATCCGCGTGGTGAAGGCGTTCGTGCGCGAGGACTATGAGAAGAAAAAATTCAAAAAGAGCAACGACGAGCTGCGCGACGCGGCGATCAACGCGGTGACGCGCGTGGTGTTCATGCAGCCCATCATGATGGTCGCGTTCAACGTTTCCATCGTGCTCTCCCTCTGGATCGGCGGAAAATTCGTCGTCGGCGGCTCGCTGCTGACCGGTGAGCTCTACTCTTTTATCAGCTACATCATGAACGTTCTGATGAGCGTCATGATGCTCGCTTTCACGCTGCTCCAGCTCACCCGCGCACGCGCCTGTGCCGAGCGCATCAACGAGGTGCTCGACACCGTGCCCGACATCCGCGACGGCGAGAATGCCGCCCAGACCGCCCTGCCCGCCCCGCGCGGCAGCGTCGAGTTCCGGGACGTCAGCTTCCGCTACGTCGCGACCGGCACCGGCGACGACGTGCTGAGCCACATCGACCTCAAAATAGAGCCGGGCGAATTTGTCGCCATCGTCGGCGGCACGGGCGTCGGCAAGAGCTCGCTCGTGAACCTCATCCCCCGCTTTTACGACGTGACCGGCGGCGCCGTGTATGTCGACGGCGTGGACGTCCGCGACTACCCGGTCGAGGCGCTGCGCGAGCGCATCGGCATGGTGCTCCAGAATAACGTTCTCTTCTCCGGCACGATCCGCGAAAATCTGCTCTGGGGCGACCCGAACGCCACGGAGGAGGATATGATTCAAGCCACGAAAAACGCGCAGGCTTACGACTTCATCATGAGCTTCCCGGACGGCTTCGACACCTATATCGACCAGGGCGGCGTCAACGTCTCCGGCGGCCAGAAGCAGCGCCTTTGCATCGCACGCGCGATGCTGCGCCACCCGTCCATCCTTATCCTCGACGACAGCACCTCCGCCGTGGACAGCGCGACGGAAGCCGCCATCCGGGAGAGCTTCAGCAAAAACCTCAAGGGCACGACCGTCATCATCATCGCCCAGCGCATCTCCTCCGTCCGCCACGCGGACCGGATCGTCATCCTCGACGACGACCACATTGCCGGGCTCGGCACCCACGACGAGCTGCTCGCGACGAACGCGATCTATCAGGAGATCTATAACTCCCAGCAGGAAGGGGTGATGGAGCAGTGAGCGAAGCAAAGACCGAAAAGAAGCAGAAATTCAAGGCTGCACAGAGCCAGAACGGTCCCGGCGGTCCCGGCGCGCGCGGCGGCTATCAGAAGCCGAAGGACGCAAAAAAGACCATCCGCCGCCTGATCGGATATATGACGAAAAATCCCCTGCCGCTCATTCTCGTCACGGTCTGCCTCATCGTCAGCACCGTGGCGTCCATCGGCGGGACCTATATGCTCCGCCCGATCATCAACGGTCTTGTCGCGGACGGCGCCGCGGCGGAAAAGGTGCAAAAGCTGCTCGGCAGCTGTATTTTCCTGCTGCTGCTCTATCTGCTGGGCTCCGCCGCAACCTATGTGCAGGCGGCGACCATGGCGCGCCTTGCCCACAACGCGGCAAACCACCTGCGCGGCGACCTGTTCAACGCGCTCGAGAGCCTGCCGCTCAGCTATTTTGACCGCCACACCCACGGCGAGCTGATGAGCCGCTTCACGAACGACGCGGACAACGTTGCCCTCGCGATGGAGCAGAGCTTCGTCAACATGTTCTCCTCCGGACTGACCTTCATCGGACTCGTCGCCGTGATGATCTATACCTCGCCGATTCTGTTCCTCGTAACGCTTTTGGCGCTCGCCGCGTCGCTCGGCGTGTTCAAGGTCTTCGGTGGCCGCAGCCGCGTTTATTACCGCAAGCAGCAGGCGGCGCTCGGTCAGGTCAACGGCGATATTCAGGAGGTCATCGAGGGGCTCAAGGTCGTCAAGGCGTTCACCCACGAGGAGATTGCGAAGGAGGAGTTTGCCGAGCTCAACGAGGCTTACCGCGCCGCCGCGACGGACGCGAACTATTACGCCGGCGCGATCATCCCCCTGAGCGCCAACATCTCCAACATCGGCTACGCGGCGACCGCCGCGGTCGGCGGCTTCCTCGCGCTCGTCATGGGCTTTGACCTCGGCGGCTTCGCCGCCTACCTGCTCTACGCGCGCCAGATCGGACGCCCGCTCGAACAGGTCAGCCAGCAGCTCAACGCCATCATGTCCGCCCTCGCGGGCGCGGAGCGCATCTTCGACGTGATGGACACCCCGCCGGAGATCGACGAGGGCAAGGTCGTGCTGACGCCCGTGGAGCCGCAGGAGGGTCATCGCGCGTGGGCTTGGAAAAAGCCGGACGGCACGCTCGTCCCCCTGCGCGGCGACGTGAGGCTCCAACATGTGAACTTCAGCTACGTCCCCGAAAAGCCCGTCCTGCGCGACGTCAGCGTGTTCGCGAAGCCGGGTCAGAAGATCGCCTTCGTCGGCTCCACCGGCGCGGGCAAGACCACGATCACGAACCTCATCAACCGCTTTTACGAGATCGACGGCGGCACGATCACCTATGACGGCATCGACGTGCGCGAGATCAGCAAGGATTCCCTGCGCCAGTCGCTCGGCGCGGTGCTTCAGGACACCCACCTCTTCACCGGCACGGTCATGGACAACATCCGCTACGGCAGACTCGACGCCACGGACGAAGCGTGCATCGCCGCGGCGAAGAGCGCGAACGCCCACTCCTTCATCCGCCGCCTGCCGGATGGCTACAACACGCTCGTCACCGGTGACGGCAGCAACCTCAGCCAGGGCCAGCGCCAGCTGCTCGCCATCGCCCGCGCCGCGGTCGCCGACCCGCCGGTCATGGTGCTCGACGAGGCGACGAGCAGCATCGACACCCGCACGGAGCAGCACATCCAGCGCGGCATGGACGCGCTGATGGAGGGACGCACCGTCTTCGTCATCGCCCACCGCCTCTCCACCGTCCGCAACGCCGACTGCATCGTCGTCATTGAGCATGGGCAGATCCAGGAAAAAGGCACCCACGAGGAGCTGCTCGCCCTCAAGGGACGGTACTATATGCTCTATACGGGGCAGAACGTGCTGGAGTAAAAAAGTTTTAATTGCAGCGCCGCCCACGGTCTTGACTTGGACCGTGGGCGGCGTGGTTTTTTTAATTTGAACGCGCCGCGCACGGCGCGAAACCTATTGAACCTCCCGCACCCTTGGGGCGAGAAACCCATCACGCCGTCACCCCAGCGCCGCTGCGATCGCCTCCCAATCAACCTCACCCACCACGACATAGCACTCGCTCTCCGCGTCACGGAAGCCCTGCACGGTGACTGTGCGGTCACGGAGGGTGACGTAGCGATAGCCCTCCGGGGCAGTGAGGACGATCTCGAGCCAGCGGCCGCTCTCCTGCATGATGCTGCCGACTGCGGTCAGCCGACGGAGATGCACGGTGCCCAGCGTCTCGCGCAGGGCGGCCTCGTCGGGGTTTTCCGCGGCCTGAAACTGTGTGTCGAGCCAGCTCGCGTAAACGTTCCCGATCTCCCTGCCCTCCGTCAGCAGCAGCGCGTCATAGCTCCCCTCACGATCCGCGACGGCGACGGTGCCGAAGCCCATCGTGACGGCGAACATCACCGCCATCAGCAGCAGCGTGCCGCGCCGCTTTTTCGCCCCGGCGAGCACGGCGCGCAGCCGGTAGCGCAGCGACTCCGCCGAGGCGGAGAGACAGGTCGTGAAGCCGCCCGCCTCCCCCGCCGTGCGCAGCAGCAGCTCGGCGTATTCGCGCCGCCCCGCGCCGTCGAGCGAGTCGGCAACGCTCTCGTCGCAGGAGAGCTCAAGGTCCTCCGACGCCCTGCCCGCCGCGAGCCAGAGCAGCGGGTCGAACCAGCCGAGTGCGCGCAGAAACGCGAGGAACACCTTGGTGTCCAACGTCGCAGCGCTGCAAATGGCGAATCTCGTGGCGAAAAATGAGCGTGAGCTCCGCGTCCGTGTAGTCCCGCGCGGGCAGAACCGTGGCGCGCGTGCGCTTTGAGCGTCCGAGGGAAAAGGGCGCGGCCGCATCCGGCGAGCACAGCAGCGCCGTCTCCTTCCGGTAATCGGCGCGGGTCAGCTCCGCGGTCCAGACGGCGAGGACGCGCGCGTCCCGCACCGGCGCCGCCGCGCGCAGCACGCGGCGGCGAAAGCGCAGGTGGCGCAGCCAGAACGCGCCGTAAACAAGGATGAAGCCCGCCGCCCACACGAGGAAAAACACGCGCAGCGCGCCCTCCGGAATATAGACCGTCCAGCGCGGCACGGGACCGCTGTTCAGCAAGAACCTTGGCGCGTAGAAGAGAAACACCGGCAGCACCCAGAGCGTGGCGCAGCTCCGGGCGGAAAACCGGCGGCGCAGCAGCGGCAGCGCCAGCGCGAGCAGCGCGGCATAAACCGTCAGCAGCAGCAAGATTGCGAGCGCATAGCCGGCAAAGTCACGCAGTCCGCGGCGCGGCCCCTCCACGATCGCGAGCACAAGCAGCGCGGTGAGCATCCCGGCGGGCAGAATTGTGGCGGGCAGCCAGACAAGCGTCTCCTTTCCGCGGTCGCCGCCGAGCGGCGTATCGTTTTCCGCGCCATGCTCCCAGCGCCACGCGCGGCGGTAAGCGAAGCCGACCCCGGCGGCGAGCAGCAGGGCGTAAAACGCGCGCGTCAGCATGGTTTTCCCTCCAGTGCGTCCAGCTCCGCACGCAGCTCGGCCAGCTCCGCAGCGGAGATGCCGCCGTCCACGAGCGAGGCCGCGAGCGCGCTCACGGAGCCGCCGAAGCGGCTTTTCAGGAAGCTGTGGCTCTCCGCGGCGAGATAGTCGCGCCGGGAGATGAGCGGCGTATAGTAATTCGTGCGCCCGCGGCGCTCCACGGCGAGGAAGCCCTTTTCGCAAAGGCGCGAGAGCACCGTCAGCACCGTGCTCGCCGCGCGCGGCGCGAGCTCCCCCTCGATCTCCGACCGCGCCACCGGCGGCGTCCGCGCCCAGACAACCTGCATGACCTCCAGCTCCCCGTCCGGCAGATGGCGAAAGTTTTCCATGGCAGTTTCTCCTTCTACATTTGTAGCGGTTATTATTCTACAACTGTAGCAGATATTTGTCAAGAGGCAATAAACGAAAGCCTCCCACCCCTTGAACGGGGCGGGAGGTTTTGTTCCTGCTCATTGTTATTTCTTCGCGTAAGTCCCGCTGAGACCGGCGCCGGAGTTTTCGTTCATGGTCAGGCTGCTGCCGCTGACGGAGAAGGTGAAGGTCTGCGCCTCATCCCAGAGCTCCAGCTTGATCGTTACCTGATCGCCCTCGATGGTGTAAGTGCCGCTCTGCTTGGCAAATTCGTTTTCGAATTTGACCTTGCCGCTGCCGTCGAAGGTCCATGTAACGGTGCCGTCCAGACCGAGATCGCCGGTCCATGTCCCCGCAAGCGCGTCCTTGCTGCCGCAGGCTGCAAGGGCGAGGACCATAGCGACGGCTAAAAGCAGTACAATATTTTTTTCATGGTGTTTTTCCTTTTCGTTTCAGATGTTTTTCATGGTCGCGGCGTACCGCAGTACTCACAGAATTTGGCGGTGTTTGCCCCGCAGCATGCCGGGCAGGTCCACGGGCCGGACGCTGCGGGCGCGGGCTGCGCCTGCGGCGTTTCCCGCTCGGCTGCTTGCCGTCCTTATCCTGCCGTTTCAGCCCGCGCCGGGTTTCCTCCACGTCCAGACGCGAACCGGTGAGCTGGCTGTAATCGAGAATATCCGGGTTTTCCTCGGCAAGATTTCTCGCCCGCGTCATGGTGAACCAGCCGTGTGTGTCGTCAAAGAGCACGCGCCACTCCTTGCCCAGCTCCTGCGTGATCCGGAACTGCGCCGCTTTGTCCCGATTCTCCTCGCGATAGGCAAGCTGCGCCTTGATCTCGTCCACCGTGGAGTGCCGCCGCTCGGAAAACCACGGCGAGAGCCCTCGCGCGCAGGTTTTGCAGCAGTTGCCGTCCTCCAGCTTACGGTTGCCGAGCAGCCCGATCTTTTCGCCGCAGATATCGCAGTATTTTTTGTCAAAAAGTCCCATTGTTATCTCCTTTCTGAAGCGGGCTGTGTCCGGTACGCGAGCGCGCAGGAAGGCGTCCAGCGCGCCTGCGCCGCCAGCGGCATAACGGCAGCGGAGCTTCTCCCCGCCGTCCGTCCATGTGACGGTGACCTCGCTGTCGGGCGCGTCCAGAAGGTGCTCGTCCGGAGCTGCATACGCTTATGCCCACGGGTCCTCCGCCGCCGGGCTTCGGATCCTGCTCAGAATACTCGAATATTCCCAGAGAAACCATTCGCCGGTCGAGCCCTTCTGCCGCAGCTTCATGGGACGCGGGGAATCCGCGCCCGCGGTTTTGAGAAAAACGCGCAGATAGCCCAGCTCAACATCCTGCGGTCTGGGATCCGCCAGCACATTCAGCGTGTACGGCGTGCACGGGGTGTAGCCGTTTTCCGGCGTCGCCCCCTCGAAATAGGCGAGCGGCAGATAGGGCTTTCCGCGCAGACGGTCACGCAGGAATTGTGCATCGCAGGGACTCAGTGGACGCGGTCCGCGTAAAATGTTCATCGCGGCAGTTCCGGCGTCCTTATCTTTGTCAAACAGCGCCAGCGCACAGACATCCTCCGACGTCTCGTCGGGCGCCATCTCCTTGATGACAACGATGTCCGACTCGCTCACGCTGAGCACGAAATCATGCTGCCGGTCCGGGAACATGTTCTGGATCAGCTCGAGCACGGCGATATCCGTCACGTTCACCTGACGCACCAGCAGCACAGCGCGCGGCACGTCGGTGGTAAAATGCAGCTCCTTGGCGCGCACATACACGTCGCCGGGGAGAATGTTGTCCGAAATGATGTTCTTAACGAAGGCGGCCTTATTGTGCTTTTCCTCAAAGTTCGTGCTGGCCTCCGTCATGCCGACGGCCGCGAGAATGCAGATGCTGCGCGCCGTCTGGTCATTGCCCTCGACAAACACGGCATACTCAAAACGCGCCGTGCTGGCAGACAGAATCTTATACGTGCGTGCGTCCGTTGCAAACAGCTGCTCCTGCACTTCACCCACCGCGGCCTGAAAGTCATCCAGGCGCGAGCCGATCATCGAAAGCTCACTGCAGGCAATGACAAACCCCTGCTCGTCCACAACACCAATGCAACGCGTGGTGGCATCTTTCATCTGAACGATCACGCCCTGAAAAATTCTGCTCGACATATCTTTTCCTCCTACGAACGGCCGCCGCAGTCTCCCACAGCACCTACCAATTTCCTACTTTACATAATAGACGATTTATGTGCATTTTTCAATAGAAAAATGGTCGTTTTTTGTGAATAATTTTCGAAATTTCGTGAGATAGTCGGATAATTTCCCGAACTTTTGTAAATTATCACGAAGCTGGAAGCGAGAAAACGAGCATCGCCTCAGCGGGCTGCAATTCCCGGTAAGCGCCCGGTGACAGCGCGGGATCGAGCGTCAGCGCCCCGATCGACAGCCGGTGCAGCTGCAAAACGGGCGTCCCGCAGCCGGCCAGCATCCGCTTGACCATATGATATTTCCCCTCATAGACCGTGACGCGGCAGCCCCCCTGCTCCGGCAGCAGCTCCAGCCGGGCGGGCAGGCACTGCGTCCCGTCGCCGAGGACAACGCCCTGTGCAAAACGGTCCACATCCGCGCTCGTGGGCTGTCCATCCGTGCGCGCGAAGTAGACCTTCGGCACGTGCTTTTTCGGCGTGATGACACGGTGGACATAGTCCCCGTCGTCCGTAACGAGCAGCAGGCCGGTCGTGTCCTTATCGAGCCGCCCGGCGGGCACGAGCCCGAAGCGCCGCAGCTCCGGCGGGAACAGATCGAGCACCGTCGGCTGACTGCGGTCGGCCGTCGCGGTGAGGACGCCGGCGGGTTTATGGAGCATATAGTAATGATATGCCTGATAGCGCAGGACCTGTCCGCGCAGGCAGACGACAGCGGTCTCCGCGATCTTCTGCTCCGGCGCGCGGGCGGGCACACCATCGACCGTGACCTCGCCGCGGCGGATATACGCCTTGGCCTCGCGCCGGGAAGCGGCGCCGGTATCGGCCAGATATTTGTCCAGACGGATCATGCGCGCCCCTCCTTTACGGCCATTGGATGTATTATAACATATCCGGCGGCAAATTTGAATAGGCTTGTTCCGAGGTGTGGTTATGAAGCTTAAATCCTTTCACTGGACAAGACGGACGGTCGTGTATGCGCTCATCGGTCTGGCCGTGCTGCTGGCGCTGGCTGTCATCTGGCGCAGCAACGGCGGCGTGCTCTCGGCGCACTACAACGTCACGACGACGGACGGGCGCATTGCCTATCTGCAGGCGCTCGGCTGGGAGGCGGATCCCGCGACGGAAACGGCGCAGGAGATCGTGATCCCGCGTGTGTTCAGCGGTGTATTCAGCGATTACAACGCCCTGCAAAAGCAGCAGGGATTTGACCTGTCCACTTACGCCGGCGAGACGTGCACAGCCTATACCTACCGCGTGACGAACTACGAGGGCTCGACGGACACCGTGCTCGCGCAACTGTTCGTCTACCGCAACCGCGTCATCGGCGGCGACATCCACGCGACGGCGATGGACGGCTTCATGCACGGTCTGCGGTGAATGGGCGAAAAAAACTCCCGGCACGAATGTGCCGGGAGTTTTGGTTTCGTTCGGGTTCAGGCAGATGCCTTGGGGCTCAGGCGAGCGCCGTCCAGCGCTCAATGCCGGTCAGCTCCGTAAAGGTGTGGCCGACCGAGGCCTCGGTGACTGCGGCGTAGTACCATGCGCCGGGCGTGACGTCGGTAAAGTGCGACGCTGCCTGCGCATTGGCCTGCACGAACGTCAGGTCGCAGCTGCGGCCAAGCACGCGGTTGAGGATAGTCACCGCCTCGGCGCGCGTGATGGTCTGGTTCGGGTGGAACGTGCCATCCGCATAGCCGCCGACCCAGCCGTTGGCATAGGCCGTAGCGACCGCATCATGACACCATGCGCTGCCTACATCGGCAAACGGCATGCCCTTGGACGTGTTCGCACCGTAGATCCCGGTCAGAATGGTCACGAATTCCGCGCGGGTGATGGGCTTGCCCGGCTGGAACGTGCCGTTGCTGTAGCCCTTGATGGCGCCGGCATTGGCCAGCGTGCTGACCGCGACCACGTACCACTTGCCGGCCGGAACATCGCTGAAGCCATTGTCGCTGCGGTCATACTGCTTGTGCGCCTGTGCGGTCATGAGCTCATAGAGCAGCTTGGCCGCCTCGGCGCGCGTGAGCGTGCCGTTGGGCACAAAGGTGGTCGCGGTGCGGCCGGGAACATAGGCGTTGTGGTTGGTCGTATCCAGCAGGCCGGTCGACTGCGCCGGCTCCGTGCCGGTGCCGCTGCCGCTGTTGTTGCCCATCTGGGAAATGTACTTTTCCAGCAGCGCCATCGCCTGCTGGAGCGTGATGGTGCGGCTGTTGTAGAGCGCACAGATGATCGTCACAATGTTCTTCAGGTTCATATTCGCCGAAGAAATGAGCTAAGACAGCAGCTGCGCGATCTGATCGTTTGTGAGGATGCTGCCGGCAAAGCCCGTCAGGATGGCATTGATGCCGGTCTGCGTCATACCAAAGGCTTTCAGGATCTCGGCAAGCGCCTGCTGGGCGGCCTCGCTGTTCGCGCCGCCGGCGGCAATGTCGCCGATGACCTGACCGAAGTTGATGTTCACCGTGTTGCCGGTGATGGTGATGATGCCGTGCATGTAGTTATTGTTGCTGGCGATGTCCTTGAACAGATCGCCCACGTCCACGTTCACGATGCCGTGGACGAAATTGCTGTCGCTGCCAATGTGGTCGACCAGATCCTTAATATTTACGCCGACAATGCCGTGAATGAAGTTATCGTCATTGGCGATGTCGATCCGGCTCAGGATCTCACTGAGCAGGCCGTTGTGCAGCTGGCCATAGGCCGTGTCGGATGTGCTGGTCTCCGCCTCCGTGGTGTCTGCCGCGAAAGCCGGGACAGCAGCGAGACTGAATGCCAGCGCCAGGGCCAGTATCAGGCTCAATGTCTTGCGCATTTTTTCATGGAATTTTGCCTCCTTTAAGTTCCAAGCAAACATACATGGAAAAGGTGCCGGCAAAATGTCGGACACAGGTGTCCGCATCCCATCGGCGCGAAGCCAGGAGCTTTTTTTACCACGAAATATAGGCCGCAATTCTTAAAAAAGCATTTGAAAAGTAATTAAAGTTTCGTGCTTGAAACAATTTTGTCGAAAAACAAAAAAATTCCTCTCCGGCAGATGCCGGAGAGGAATTTTGCATGCTGAAAATTACTCGTTGATGGCGATGACAACACCGGAACCAACGGTACGGCCGCCTTCACGGATAGCGAAACGCAGGCCAACCTCGATCGCGATCGGGGTGATCAGCTCGACGTCCATGTCGACGTTATCGCCGGGCATGCACATCTCAACACCCTCGGGGAGGCTGATGACGCCGGTCACGTCGGTGGTACGGAAGTAGAACTGGGGACGGTAGTTGTTGAAGAACGGGGTGTGACGGCCGCCCTCTTCCTTGGACAGAACGTAAACCTGGCCCTTGAACTTGGTGTGCGGGTGGATGGACTTCGGAGCAGCGAGGACCTGGCCACGCTCAACGCCCTTCTTGTCGATGCCGCGGAGCAGGCAGCCGACGTTGTCGCCAGCCTCGGCGAACTCGAGGGTCTTGTGGAACATCTCGGTGCCGGTGACGGTGGTCTCCTGGGTGTCCTTGATGCCGACGATCTCGACCTTATCGCCAACCTTGACGATGCCACGCTCGACACGGCCGGTAACGACGGTGCCGCGGCCGGAGATGGTGAACACGTCCTCGATGGGCATCAGGAAGGGCAGGTCGTCGTTACGGGCGGGAGTGGGGATATAATCGTCAACAGCGTCCATCAGCTCCTTGATGCAGGCATACTCGGGAGCGTTGGGATCGGTGGACTCGGAGATCAGCGCGTTCAGAGCGGAGCCCTTGATGATCGGGGTGTCGTCGCCCGGGAAGTCGTACTTGTCGAGCAGCTCACGGACTTCCATCTCGACGAGCTCAAGCAGCTCGGGATCGTCGACCTGGTCAACCTTGTTCAGGAACACCAGAACGTACGGAACGTTGACCTGACGGGCAAGCAGCAGGTGCTCACGGGTCTGAGCCATCGGGCCGTCGGAGGCAGCGATAACGAGGATCGCGCCGTCCATCTGAGCAGCGCCGGTGATCATGTTCTTGATATAGTCGGCGTGGCCCGGGCAGTCGACGTGGGCGTAGTGACGGCCCTGGATCTGCTCGCCGTTGAGGCCGGTGCGGTCGTCGGTCTGGTACTCAACGTG
>OLXM01000060.1_pt1 | contig 20033 bp, 16 predicted proteins | sample 1673361 | NCBI WGS metagenome assembly OLXM01 (sample SAMEA103958109, study PRJEB25191) | human gut metagenome | biome: human-associated habitat [ENVO:00009003]; feature: intestine environment [ENVO:2100002]; material: feces | place: Germany | collected 2013/2015
TGTACCGCCTGGGTGACAATGCTCCGAAATCATACGTGGTTCACCGGAGGCTTACATTCTACGGCATTCTGTGGCACATCGTGATATATGAATCGTACTTAAGAAAAAAAAGGCTTAAAAGGGCCTGTCGCCAAATTAAGTTTAACTGTGCGCCTTCAGAAGCAGCAAGATAAATGTAAACAGCAGATAGTCTTTCATGTAGATGCTTAGGAGTTTGGTGACATTACGTATGCTGTGGTCGACTACTGACTCTGTGATATTCAATTTGGCGGCGATCTCCTTGTGCTTCATGTTGTCGAGACGGCTCATGAGGAAAGCGCGGCGTTGATTTTCCGGAACACGTGCCAGACAATCCTTCAGGCGATTGGTTATGTCTTCAACGTACGAGCCGGCAAGGTCTGTCTTTTCGAGTGCCGCCTGGTAATATGTGGCCGCGAAGACCTCATTGTCAGAACTTGATTCGTTGACCTCTTTTTTGGTGGAAGATTTCTTCAACAGATTCAGGCAGGCATTGCGGATGGAAGTGTACATCCATCCGATGGCCTTTTCCCGTGACACTCTGGCCCGCTCATTCCATAAACGGATAAAGCAGTCTGCCACGACATCCTCGGCCTGTTCCGTATTTCCAAGTATGAAGAAGGCAAAATCCTCAAAGACCTTTAGATTGTTTTTGTAAAGGTCTTCGAAAATGTCCTTTTTTATCTCACCCTGCATGTCAGACATCATTAAAATCTCCTCTCTATGCAAATTTATCATTTTTTTTGGCGAATCCGACAGATTAAGTTGTTATATATAGTAGGTAACACGAAATGAATATGACAAACATTGACCAGAACTTGCTTTATAGGTATTTCGCAAAAGAAACTTCACACGAAGAAAACGCAGCCGTAGGAAAATGGTTGCGGAGCGACGAGATGCATCAGAAAGAATTTGATAAGGAACTGAAGATGTTTCTGTTACTGCATTTCGCCGCAAACGGAAAGACGATCCGCGAGATTGAAACCGCTGAAGCAGGGCTAGCTATGGAAAAATCAGGGATCAAGATATTCAGGAGAATCCTTTACAGTGCCGCAGCTGCTGTCATTGCTATGATAGTATTCCTTACAGGCAGTTATGTCGCCACGAAACGCACGGATTCGATACTTGCACACACTATGACCAGCATTGAGGTTCCCGCAGGAAGCAGAATGGACATTACACTTCCTGACGGCACTCAAGTGAAGCTCAATTCAGGAACTACACTGACGTATCCGATGAAATTCTCGGATCGCAAACGCAACGTCGAACTTCGCGGAGAAGCTCTATTCAATGTTACCCACAATCCTGACCAGCCGTTCGTGGTGAGCACCTATGCCAGTGATATAGAAGTGCTGGGCACGAAATTCAATGTCAATGCATATCCTGAGAAGAAATCGTTCCATGTCGCTCTCATAGAAGGAAAGGTCAAAGTCAACAGCAAATCCGGACAGGTGGCATATCTGTACCCGGGAGAAACCGTTATTCTTTCCGATAACGTACTTGCGAAAAATACGGTGAGCCAGGAAGGCGAGTTGCTTTGGACCAATGGCAAACTCAACATTGCGGGACTTGGTTTCAGTGACATCATAAGTGAAATAGAGCGCTCGTTCGGAGTGCGGATTATTGTGGAATGTCCTGAACCTGAGATTAATATCTCCAGAGGAGAACTATTGGTCAGCGACGGCATTGACATGGCATTGAAGAGCCTCCAGTACTTTGCCGACTTCAGTTACACGCGCGACTACAAGACAGGAACAATCCATATCCGCTAGAACAATCACAGAAGTTTAACATATAAAACTTGCACCATGATATAAAACGTTACAACAACCCCAGCCGTAACCGGAACAAATAAAGACCTGCGGACGCTGGAACATCCACAGGTCTGGAGATAAGCCGGTCGAATAACACTAAAGCAAGGTATATCCAAACACCTATCACCATAATTCCAAAGTTATGAACAAAAACAGTATTCTGCAAAGAAGTTGCTGTCTCATCTGTTCCATGATAATACTGACTCTTTCATCAGTCCAATCTTTCGCAAAACCACAGAAAGAAGACATCCGGCTGAATCTTGAGTTGAAGAACGTCACCTTGGACAGCGCGCTGGACAGCATCAAAGCACAGTCTCCGTTCACATTCATTGTCGGTCAAGTGGATCTTGCCAGGAAGGTAAGCATATCAATGAAAAACGAGACCATCGGAAACGTGTGCGCCAAACTTTTCACCCCGCTTGACATTGACTATAAAATCAACGGGCATTACATTTATCTTTCCAATAGACCGAAGGTGGAGTCGCGTACAGTCAGCGGAACCGTCATTGACCATAATGGTCAGCCGATTCCTGGAGCATCCGTATTCGTGCAAGGAACTACAACCGGAACGACGACGGACATTGATGGCCGCTTTACGCTTCTCGTGCCCGGCAATCTTCTGGGAGGGAGCCTGGAGTTCAATTCTCTTGGCTATGAAATTGTCAGGAGGGTTATAGGCAGCAACAAGAACTTTACCGTGACTCTCAACGAGGAGGCAGTCTCCCTCGAAGGCACCGTCGTTACCGCACTCGGCATCCGTCGAGACCAGAAGGCTTTGAGTTACAATGTGCAGGAGGTCAATGCCGAGCTGCTGACATCAGTAAAGGATGCCAATTTCATCAACTCCCTTGCAGGAAAGGTGGCGGGTGTTGCCATAAATACTTCCTCTTCCGGAGTTGGAGGCGCATCCAAAGTGGTGCTCCGCGGAAACAAGTCCATAAGTCAGTCTTCCAATGCGTTATACGTCATTGACGGTATCCCGATGTACAACTTTGGCGGAGGCGGCGGAACGGAGTTTGACTCCAAAGGTGCGTCCGAGTCCATCGCGGACCTTAACCCTGAGGACATCCAGTCCATCTCCGTTCTCACCGGAGCCGCTGCAGCAGCATTGTACGGCTCGCAGGCAGCAAATGGTGCTGTGATGATTACTACCAAGAAAGGCCAATCCGGAAAATTGAAGGTCAGTTTCTCCAGTAATACGGAGTTCCTCTCACCCTTCCGTCTTCCGGAGTTTCAGAACCATTATGGAACTGGACTAGGAGGAAAGACAGGTAACAGCGGAACCTATAGCTGGGGACCTTTCATACCGGAATCTGCACGCTACAATTATTCTCCGAAAGACTATTTCGAGACAGGTCATACTTACACCAATACCATTACTGTCAGCGGGGGTACCGACAAAAACCAGACGTATTTTTCGGCGGCGGCAGTCAACTCTGACGGCATTATCCCAAACAATAAATATGACCGCTATAATTTCTCCTTCCGCAATACGAGTTATTTCCTGAAAGACAAGCTGAAGATAGATGCGAGTGCAAGTTATATTGTCCAGAAGGATCAGAATATGACCAATCAAGGAGTCTATTCCAATCCTTTGGTTCCGGTCTATCTTTTCCCGAGAGGAGACAACTTCGAAATCTACAAGAACTTCGAACGCTACAATGCAGGAACGAAACTTATGGAGCAGTTCTGGAGTTCAGACCTTGAGGGTGACCTGAGAATGCAGAATCCCTATTGGATCAACTATCGCAACTTGCGTAACAACAACAAGAAACGCTACATGCTTTCTTTTTCAGCCGGCTATGATATTCTGGATTGGATGAACTTGTCTGCACGTGTCCGTATTGACAATGCCGACAATATTTTCACTCAAAAGCTATATGCGTCATCCATTGCGACTCTCACTGAAGGTGGACTCAATGGTCATTATACGGAAGCGCGCACTTATGACAAGCAGACCTATGCGGATGTTATCCTGAATATTGATAAGGCATTGGGCAAAGACTGGACTATAGTTGCCAATATTGGTGCGTCGTACAATAATATAGGAACCGACGAGCTTCGTTATGGTGGCCCTATCCAAGACAATGGACTTGCCAATGTGTTCAATGTCTTCGACCTTGATGACACCAAGAAGCGTGCGTCAAAAAGCGGTTGGAACGATGAAACTCAGTCTGTGTTCGGCAGTGTGGAACTCGGGTGGAAGAAGATGCTCTATATCACAGCCACTGGACGTAACGACTGGGCATCACAGCTTGCCGGCTCATCCGAAAGATCGTTCTTCTACCCTTCAGTCGGCATTTCTTGGGTGCCGACGTCAATTTGGGATTTCGGAGCGGTCAACTACTTCAAACTAAGGGCGTCCGTTGCATCCGTAGGTATGCCTTTCCCGAGATTTTTGACAATGCCGACATATGAGTATGATGCTACGAACAAAATATGGAAGGATAAGACACATTATCCGATTGGTGATTTGAAGCCTGAAAGGACATTGACATATGAAGTCGGTGTCGAGACCAGGTTCTGGCAGGACTTGAGCCTGAATTTGTCATGGTATCTTGCTGACACCTACAACCAGACCTTCGACCCTTCTCTCCCGCCGTCTTCTTCCTACACGACAATCTACCTTCAGACTGGAAGTGTAAGGAATACAGGTATCGAGGCGAGTGTCGGTTATAATCATACTTGGCGGGGCTTCACATGGGATAGCGGAGTCACATTCAGCTGGAACCGAAACGAAATCAGGGATCTCGCCGATGGAGCCGTCAATCCCGTCACCGGTGAAAACCTTAACCTGGAGAAACTGGAAATCAAGGCGTTGGGTAAAGCCAAATACATACTCAGGAAAGGAGGAACTCTAGGGGACCTTTACACAACATCTGATCTGAAGAGGAATAACTATGGTTATATTGAACTTGACGACAATGGAGAAGTCAGCCTCGCCGACAATGGCAAGGAATTGTTTCTTGGATCTGTTTTCCCGAAGTATAATCTGGCCTGGCGCAATGACTTCAGTTGGAAAGGACTGCATCTGGGACTGCTCTTCAGCGGACGCATAGGTGGTGTCTGTTATTCCGCGACCCAAGCCAATCTTGATCTTTATGGTGTATCTAAGGTATCTGCAGATGCCAGAGATGCCGGTGGCGTGCTTGTGAATAATCGACAGATGATTTCTGCTCAGAAATGGTATCAGAAGATAGGTTCGCAAAGTGGACTGCCTCAGTATTATACCTATGATGCTACCAATTTCCGTCTTCAGGAATTATCCGTGGGCTATACAATGCCGAGGAAGTGGTTTAGGGAAAAAGCGGCACTGACGCTGTCGTTCGTCGGACATAATCTGTGGATGATATGGTGCAAGGCGCCGTTCGATCCTGAGTCCATAGCTTCTATCGGGAATAATTATCAGGGTATAGACTATTTCATGATGCCGTCGCTTCGTAGCCTTGGCATAAATGTGAGACTTGATTTCTAAAATGATGGAGGAATGTATTATGAGAAAGAATATGATAATATGTGCCGTCATTGCACCGGTGCTCCTATCTTGCACTGATCGCTTCGAAAGACTGAATACCAATCCGAATCAGGTTACATCCGGGCAGATGGAAGCGAAGAACTATCGCACAGGAACAAAGGTCCTTGCATTGCAAAGTCTTGTCGTTCCGGTAGAGGAACATCAATATCAGTTCATTGAAAGCCTTTCAGGAGGCCCTTTCGGCGGTTATGTCGGAAGTACAGTGGACACTTGGCAGACTCGCTTCGAGACATTCAATCCTTCGACAGACTGGCGAAAGGCAACGTTCTCGGACATCATAACAGAACTCTATGCTCCATATCGCGGAATCGTAGGGGGCACTGAGGACGAAGTCGCGAGAGCTTTCGCAAGTCTTTTCCGTGTGGCCGTAATGCAGCGTCTGACTGACAACTACGGGCCGATTCCATACGGCGATATATTGAAGACGGAAAAAATAACCGTCAAATATGATTCGCAGGAAACTGTCTATAACGAAATGTTCGAGGAACTTGACGATGCGATTGAGGCTTTTTCATCCAATGTCGGACTTCCTTCTTCCGGATGGAGCACATACGATAGGGTATATTCCGGAAACATCTCTCAATGGCTCAAGTATGCAAACTCGCTGAAACTTAGGATGGCAATGCGAATCAGCTACAGGAATCCAGAACTTGCGCGCAGGAAGGCGGAAGAAGCTGTCTCGTCTGGTCTCATCCTGTCCAATGAGGACAATGCTTTCTTGAAACCGACCGAAAACAGGATGCCTCTGATTTACAACAGCTGGAACGACCATCGTGTCGGGGCGGATATTCTTTGCTTTATGACTGGTTATAATGACCCTCGACTTGAAAAAATGTTCCTCATGAGTACTGGGGACAATCCGCAGTACGTAGGAATTCGCATTGGTTCGACCGTGTCAAAGAAAAGTGAGGCGATAGATGCTTATTCGAACCTTATTGTCAATTCCGACAGTCCGATTCTTTGGATGAATGCCGCGGAGGTGAATTTCCTTCTGGCGGAGTATCAACTTCGATTTGCCGGAGACAAGGCTAAGGCAAAAGAATACTATGAAAATGGGATCCGTCTCTCTTTTGCCGAAAAAGGCGCATCAGGAGTCGACGATTACCTTGCTGATGCCAGCAGCACACCGGTTCAGTATATTGACCCGTTGGGAAAATATAGCGCCGCGTCCAAGACGACCGAGTGCAAGGTTGCATGGGATGAGAAAGGTGACGAAGAGACTAATCTTGAGCAGATTATCACTCAAAAGTGGATTGCAATATTTCCTCTTGGAAACGAGGCTTGGGCGGAATATCGCAGGACCGGTTATCCGAAACTGCTTCCGGCTCCTCAGAACCTCGGCCCGGACAATGTTGACCTTAACAATCATGCCAGAAGACTGACATATCCTGTCGAGGAATACTCTGGAAATGGTGCAAACTTGAGCGGTGCTATCTCAATGTTGAATTCGGAATCTTCCGAAGGTGGCGGAGATTCATTCGCTACCCGAGTTTGGTGGGACTGCAAATCGTACAACTTTATAAAACAATAGACAATGAAGAATATATTGAAACGGCTGATTGCTATTACATCTTCCGCTCTGCTCATTGCATCCTGCTCTGATTGGACGAAGGTAGAGAGTGTCGGTATAAAAGAGACTATGCCGTGGGAGAACAATCCGGCAGAATGGTCCGGGTACCAGGCAAGGGTGCGTGATTACAAGAATCGCCCACACAAATTGACATATATACGTTTTGAAAATTCTCCGGAAGGCGTTCAGAACGAGAAGGGCAGCTTGAGGTGTCTTCCTGACAGTCTTGATATGGTAAGTCTGACCAATGGCGAGAACTTCTCTAAATATGACGAGGAGGACATGGCGAGAATGAAAGCAGTGAACATCAAGGTCCTATATCAAATTGATCTTGTCAAGTCTGAAAATGCCGGAAACGCAATTGACAAGGCGGTCTCTACTGTTTCGAAACACTTGCTTGACGGCTTCTCTTTCACGGCGTCGACCTCAGAGAGTGCATCTGCAGCAATCGGCAGACTGTCTGCCGCAAAAGCGGAGAATCAAATGCTGGTATTCGAGGGTAATCCTGAACTTCTATCTAAGGAAGACATTGACAAGATAGACCTCTTCGTGCTGTCGACGGAGACTATCGAAACCGACTTTGATCTCAGAAATTTCCTCAGCGATGTTCTTGAGACAGGAGTACCAAGAGACAAGATGCTGCTCTCCGTATCGAAAGAAGGAGCATTCCGTAATCCTGAAAATGTGGAATTGCCCGTGCTTGATGCGATGGCGGATAACGTTATAAACTATGGCCCTATGGCCGGACTTGCGGTTTACGACATTGAATCTGACTATTATCACTATGATATGAATTGGTCGGCTCTTCGCTCCATCATTCATAGACTGAATCCTTAAAAGCGTAAAGAATATGAGAAATTTTAACTTCATAATACGTATCGCTGTTCTGGCTTTGCTCGTCTCCTGTAACAGATTCGAGCCTGTTGACCATGTGTTCGATAATTGCGCTTATCTTGATGTGAGCGCTACCAGTCAGACGCAGGCTGCGACTTTTGGCAACAGGGTCAGCAGTTTGGAAAAGCACCTTTGCGTCGCCCTTTCCTACCCTTCTGATAAGGATGTCAAAGCGACAATTTCAGTGGACGCTTCATTGACGGATGCTTTTAATCATCGCTATGGCACTGATTATCAACTTCTCCCAGATGCATATCTGGATTTTTCGCCGGTGTCGGTTACCATTGAAGCAGGGAAAGTGAACTCTGAGAAGGTGTCTATCGGGTTTAAAAACCTTATGGGACAGGGAGAAGACCAGACAGGCGCCATGGAGATAGATAAGACCTATCTTCTCCCCGTAAGGCTTTCTTCTGAAGATATCTCGACAATGGATGGTTCGTCCGTTGCCTATTATCTGGTGAAACGCTCATCCGCGATTACTGTGGCGGCCCAACTCACGGATAATTGGATTGAATTCCCTCTGATGGACACTCCTGGGGAAGTGGCTGATGCCTATAATGGGCTCACCGCTCTTACGTATGAGGCTCTCGTGAATGTGGACTGTTTCGACTTGAACAACAAGGATGGCGTTTGCAATATTTCTACAGTCATGGGAGTGGAACAGTATCTTCTACTTCGCATAGGAGATGCAAACTTCGAGCGTCAATGTCTTCAGTTTGACGGAAGCGGCAACGGCTCCCAGTTCGGAAAATTACCGTCAAAGAGTGATCCGGCGAAGAAACTCTATTCGGGCTCGTGGTATCACGTTGCCTGCACATACGACCAGAATGAACGTGTCGCAAGGATTTATGTCAATGCTAACTTGATTGACGAAGTGAAGGAGGCCGGAGTCGCAGGTCCGACAGCGGATAACAAGATTACATTGGCAATGAGAGCTCTGGGAATGCCGGAAGCCTATCAGTTTTTCATTGGTAAGTCTTACAATGATTTCCGTCCATTGCAGGGCAAGATTGCCGAGGCAAGAGTATGGCGAGTTGCCAGGACTGGAGATGAAATATGGAAGAATATGTATAGAATTGAGAATCCTAAAGACCAGAAAGATCTTATCGGGTATTGGAAATTCAACGATGGCGAAGGTAATGTGGTCAAAGACTATTCTTGGGTCGGCAACCACGGGAAAGCTGTCGGTGACATAATCTGGCCGGATGGAATCGAGATACATGAAATCAACAAAGAGGAGGAATAGAATATGAAAAAGAAATACATGATTCTGTTTGCGGCTTTATCCGTGACACTCCTGGCAGGATGTCAAGATCTGTCAATAGAATATTCTTCTGAGGCTCTTCAAGACCTTTCTGACAAAGATCCCGTGGTCACGCTCCGCGCTGAGAATACTGCGGACAATGTTGTGAAAGTGGAATTCCGGAAAGGGAACGGTTTCAAGACCTTCGGTCTCTATGCCGATTCTTCGCATCCTGCGAAGGAGGAACAGATAATTCAGATCAATGTCGGTGATGTGGATGTTGTCAAAGAGTATGGTCGGATGAAAGGCGAAGATTATAAATTGCTTCCAGAACCTTTCTATAAATTTCTCGACAAACAGACTCTGGATTTACATGAGGGAGCTACATCTACTGCTGTGACACAACTTCGTCTGTTCGCAATGAATCCGTTGGACAATGTTTTGGATGCAGGAAAGTACTTGCTGCCATTGTCAGTGTCTTCCTTGTGGAATGGTACAACTTCAAAGAACATCTATGTGGATGTGACGGTAAGAGACACCTATTCTGATCCGGATGGATATGAGCTCTATATGGGAAATGATATGTTCACCGTCTTTTACTTGAATACCGCCGTTTTTGACCCGAGGCTTGCCAATGATTTCATCCTCGAGAATATGAGCGACAGGAACTATCATAGGGGACTTGGAAACATCGTGAATTTGCGTCAGGCATCCATTTTCTATGACAGCAAGGTGGGCAAGGTGGAACTCAAGCTGAACAATGACCTTCGTTATGTGCTCGAGCATTTCACCGAGCGCGTACTCCCGGTTCAGGAGAGCGGACGCAAGGTCTGTATCTGCATCGACGGCGGAGCACAGGGAATAGGGTTCTGCAATTTGACGGACAATCAAATTGGCGAGTTTGCCCGTTCCGTGAAGAAAGTTGTTGATTACTATGGACTTGATGGGGTGAATCTTTGGGACCGTAATGCCAACTATGCAGTTTCTGAGGAAAAAGGTTTCCAGAAAACCAACACCACCTCATACCCGAGACTTATCAAGAAACTGCGCGAACTTCTTGGTCCGAACAAACTGCTGACAGTCACTGACTATGAAGAGCCGACAGAGTATTTCTGGGACACAGAAGCCACCGGTGGAATCAGGGTGGGTGAATTCGTCGACTACGCCTGGTCTGGCTATTGCGCCAATGACGAGCCTGTCCAGATTGTGGACCCTTGGCATCAGGAATTGCCGTCAGTTTCCAAACTGCATCCACGCAAGCCTTTTGCAGGTCTGAATCCGAGAAGATATGGTGTCAGCAATGTGACGTGCTATAGGAAACAGGATGATTCGCTCTTTGCTCTCGAACAATATGACAAGAGTGAATTCACCAATAGCAATATATCAGTTTTCTATGATGTGCGATCCATTCTACAGGACTCCTATGAGGGGGCCAATATCATGGATGCATTCATAAAAGTATGGTATGGGAGCTATCTTCAGATAAGCCCGAGGCGGCTGACCAATTACGTCTTTACCCCGTCTCATCCCACCAACTATAACAAATGGGGCAAGGATTGGTAGTTATATCGAATAAGAGTATCATTTAATAATATCTAATAACCAGGTCTCCGGTAAGGATCTGCAAATTATTGGAGACCATTTATCTTAAGGAATACAATATGAAAGTATTTTCAAGAATCCTATCTTTGGTTTCAGTGCTTGTGTTATTCTTTACAGGATGTCAAGAGTACGACGATACTGAAATAAAGGGCAGAGTTGACAATCTCGAATCTCAAGTCACCGAACTTAGATTGCTCGTGGAAAAAATCAACAGCAACTTGACATCCCTGGTTACTGCGGTTGATGCTTTGAATAACCAGGACCAGATTGTCTCTGTCGAGAAATTGCCTGCTGGAAACGGCTATACGATTACATTCAAAAAATCCGGCACCATTACCATTTACAATGGTGAAAAGGGTTTGGATGGTAAAAATGGAACTGACGGATCGGATGGCAAGGATGGCAAATCTCCTGTTATCAGTATCAGTCAAGACTCTGATGGTAAATATTATTGGACTCTGGACGGCGAATGGCTTCTGGTCAATGGGCAGAAAGTTCCGGCAACGGCAGAGGTTACTGTTCCTAAGATTAAAGTAGAAGACGGCAAATTCTTGTTCTCTACGAACGGAACTGATTGGGTTGTTATCGGTGACGCTGGAACATCTGGAATCGGTCTTATCAAGAATGTCCGTGAAGATGTGGAGAACAACAGCGTCATTATCGAACTCTCGGACAGGGAGATCGTGATTCCAAAGGGACAGAATTTCGCGCTGGTCATTAAGGCTGATGAAATAGGAATCAAGGCGGGAGAGACCGTTAATGTTGAGTATTCTCTCATTTCTGCGGACAATGCCATCGTGAGAGCTCTTCCGGAAAACGGCTACACCGTCAAAGTAAATCCGATTTCTGCAACTAAGGGGCAACTTTCAATCACTGCGCCATCTCCTGTGGTGGACGCATCTATTCTGATTGTGGCTGTAAACGGCAATGGAGTGATGTCAGGAAAGATTCTCTCAATTGCTGAGGGTAAACTTGATGTGACGGCAGATGCGACACCTGTTCCTGCGGAAGGAGGTTCTGTGACAGTGGAAATCACAACGAATCTTGACTACGAAATCGTTATTCCTGAGGCAGCAAAAACTTGGATAACCCTTGTTGAGACAAAGGCGTTGCGCACCGATAATGTGACATTCTCTGTCGCCCAGAACACTGAAGCAACTCAAAGAACTGCTGAAGTGGAAGTACGTGTGGATGGCGCAAAAGTCCAGTCTTTCAATATTGTCCAGCAGGCAAAGGTCGTCGTGGAGGAAAAATGGAAGACTGTGGACCTCAAGTCTCTATATCAGGATTCGGCGTACTTGGCTGCCTCTACATCTTGGGGAAATTTTACTTCTTCAGATAATTGGACCACTACAACTACTAAATTATTTGAAGTTAAAAACATTTTTGTGGGCGAGTCCGTTGAATCTGTTGTGGGGTTAAGTGGTGGTACAAATGCCCCAGGTCAATTGGAATCACCGTCTATTTCCGGTGGATGCAAAAAATTGCGGATTGAATATGGATATCACACTATGCCTAAATCGATGCAAAAGGGCATATCCATTAACGTCAAATTGACATCTGCATCCGGTGCTGAATTGTATAATGACAACATTATTGTTGAGTATGGTGATGGTGTTGCATTCGCTACATTAAAAGGCAAGAAGCAGTCGTGGGAAAAAGAACTTAAGGTGGAGGGTGATTTCAAGGTTACAATCAAAAATAATTGCCCTTCCAATAAAACTGCTCAAGCATATGATACATTCGATATACTATCAGTATCATGGATTTCATGTTTAAACTAAATTATTAAGATTATGACAAAGTTATTTAAGGTTACAGCTGTTTTTACAGCCTTATTCGGTATTCTTTCATGTAATGAAATTGAACAACCACAGATTCAGAATGCTAAGTCTGAAAAGTCAATGGTCTCTACAAGAGCTTTCAATCAGAAAACTCCTAAAATGGCAGTATATGTGGAGACGAATGATGTCAATCCTCTCAATGCCGGCGACTATACCATGTCTGATGGTACATCGTTCATTGACATTGTAGAATTGTTTGCGGCAAACATACACAAGGATGGTAATGGCAATCCGACTCTTTATTTGAATGATAAACTGACCAATGTTCTGGAGAATGGTGGTGCAGCTACTTATGTAGCACCTCTTCAAGCAAAGGGAATCAAAGTCCTGCTTACAATTCTTGGTGATTGGCAGGGTATCGGTGTAGCTAATATGACAGATGAGCAGAGCACACAATTTGCTGCAATTCTAGCTTATGCGGTAAATCGTTATGGACTTGACGGAGTTGGGTTCGATGATGAGTATGCTAATTATAGCGGTTCACTTGTATCAGATTCTTTTGCTAAAATTATCAAAAAACTTCATGCCCTTATGCCGTCTGATAAACTTATCACTGTGTTCGATTGGGGCAACACTAGTCAAATAGATGCAGGGGCTTCTGCTTGCATTGATTTCGCATATCATGGTTATTTCGGAAGCTACTATACTTCAAGTGGAATTACTGGGATGACAACCAATAAATGGTCTCCAATTTCATTTAATCTTGGTAATTATAATTCTACAGCAAACGCGAAGTCATTTGCTGAGCGGGCATTGGAAGATGGATATGAAGTAATGATGTGCTTTAATTTGCGTACACGTAACGATAATGATCCGCTTCCTTTGTTCCAAGCACTTTCTAATGGAGCATATTTTGAGGATATTGTTTCTTGTTCTAACGGTAATAGGGCGAGAACGGCAGGTTCAGTTGCGTCAGGATACACTATCACATATGCTATGGCGCAGTAATGTAAGTCAGTAATGAATGATAAGGTGATTGTGGCAGCAGATCCCCGCTCTCATTTGTAGATTCATGTGAAATAAGGCTTTAAATTGATCTATTTCTCTTTATCCACCACGTGGCTAATCTCGGAATTTGCCACGTGGTGATTTTTTTGATGCGGTTCCGTTTGTGGATTCAACTGTCATGAACTTGAAGCAACTTCTGGAGGACTGATTATGGCAAAGCAACGTACGCAAGGAGTATGAAAATAACTTGATAAACCTTCATCCTGCATTTTAGTATGTATTTTGCGTTTGAAAGCTTGAGATAACGAGGGCCATCAGGCAGATTTTTTGTCTTCGTTTTCCAAATCGACAATTTGAGTGCGAAACGATGTCTCTGGTTGGAATATGTTGGAATATGATGGCATCTTCAGTTTTTCCCAAAAAGAGCGATTTTAGAAAGATTAAAATTACTGAAAAAATCTGCCTAGCATATCAAATGCCACCAAAAGTATTGGTTTTTCCATATGTTTTTGTACTTTTGCGACAAAGAAGCGAAGACATTTACAGCGGATTTTAGGAAGAAACCACGACTGGTATCTGACGGCATATAAGAACATTGAAATCTGCCTTAAAATCTTTCGGAATCCTCAAAAACGGCCTCTGAATGGCCTGTAGAGGGTTTTGTCCTTTACTTTAACGAGGAGGAATATTGATTGATTTTTAATAAGTTACGCTTGGTGAAGTTCGCTTAAAGTCCAAATGTTCGATATTCCTTATTTTTAAGGAGGAAGAATATTTCAAGACATAAGCGACGATTCCAGGCAAGACTTTACAAGATTGATAGCCGCGGCGCCAAGAGCCCGCAAAGCGAGTTAGGTTATATCGCATCTGACTCGCTTTTTTTGTTGTTCTGTGGGGAGAGCACTGTTTGTTCGGACAAAGTTACAGAAAATCTAAACTTGTCCGGTGGGTTGGCGTTTGACCGGACAAACTGGATCCGGGCAGCGTTTCCTCAGGGGAAACGGGCTTTGGGTGGACGAAATGATATTCGATTAAGGTTATGGGGATATTCAAAGAAAGGGAGAGGTGTTGCGAGGCGACATTTCGGGATGGCGGACCGTATTATCCTTGGGGGACCGGGCGGTATTATTTTCTGGACTGGCCTAAGGGTAAGACGTTGGCTCGGATATTTGTGGACGACAGGAGAAGAATGTTCAGATGCCGCACTCCGCTGCTTCCGGTTGAGTGGGAGGTTACCAACGGTTATGTTGCTCCATGGAACTACTGCGCCATCAAGTTCGGTATGTCGATGTTCAGGGACGCGCACCATTACTTCGCTATGGTCGGCAAGAACGTGGAGGCGTATGCAGAGTTGGCTGTCGGACTTGAAGATGGTGAGTTTTTGACGGATACGGAACTGTTTGCCCGTTTGAGCGTTCTGGTTCGGTCCGACTACGGAGGTGCCTCCATTAAAGACTTGACCAAGCCTCAAAGATTTGACATCGCCCGGAAACTCCGCTACGACTTCCGTTCCTCGAACAGCCAGATACGCAGGGTGCTCGGGCTGGCCAGTACGAGATCGATTCGCTTTTCCCTCTGACGGCGGAAAAGTGAGATCCGCTTTCGGCGATGCCCGGAAAACAGGTGGCTGAGATTTTGTCCGGGAAAAGGCCGTTTTGCAGGACAAAGGGAGGAATCAAAGGCAATTATCCGACAGAATGGCGTTTCACCTGACGAAGTTATTGGGGATGAAGGTTTCTCCGAAACCCCGTCTCAGATTGACCTGACGGCTGCTTCGCACTTGATTTCGGAAACAATCTTTCTGCAAAGATAGGCCTTGCTGTAAGACAAAACTTGACACACAAAAAAATCTATCTGCCGTGTTTCGTCAGATATTATGCGTTAACTTTGCCGGAGAAAAATCAATACACTATGTTGGCTGAAAAGATAAAGGACAGGATCCGGCTTATGGCGATCATCGATTCGTTCGGCGAGAGAGGGGACGCGCCCTGACGACTGGCTCCGTCTGACCTGCATCAACGCTTTCCTGATGGGGAATATGCTGACCGACGACCGCTTCCCGAAGGACCGGGTGTTCATCAGCGGCAGCTACAACAATGAATATGCGAGGGTGGTGGCGAGAGCCATATCCCTGAACAGGGTGATATTCGTCAGACACAAACACCTATATCAAAAGTTTATGACTATCAAGGAGGAAAATATTCAGTACCCCGTGGAGGTCCGGCCAGAGATCCTTGAGTTCGAGTTCATTCCGTTCGCCCTGTCGTACAATTCCTGCTGGTATATGTTCGGAATGAGACCTGGGGAGGGCGAGCTCCTTGTATATTCATTGCAGAACTCGGCCGAAATCCGCGTGTTGGACGTTACCGTGGATACGCCGGAGGATTTCCGTCTTGACGAGATCACGTCCGACTTCCGGAATCGTTTCCCCGTCAGCGATGACTATAACGACCGTGACGACCGGCTCCAGTACCTTTTGTCCAGCAACCAGTCTATGTACAAGATATTCTGACGTCAAGTTAATTCAAAGGAATATGATGATGTAGTTCCCTTGTTTAGTTAAGGGACATTTTTGACGCAATTGTAAACAAAAAATAATGAACGAAATGAATTTTGAAAATTTGATAACTGCCGTAAAGTACAGTTGGCGGGATGAGAGGATTCAGAAAATGTATAAGGAATGTAAGCATGCGTGGGTGAGTGAGTTCCAGAAAAATCTTTAGGAAAAGCTAAGTTCGGGGGAGAATGGTTATACTTGGGACACCGAAATGCGATCAAACTTCAATGGGAACAGACGTAATGTGTAAGAGTAGTCAACTCGTATATAATTACCTTTTAATATGCCTCACCCTCTCTTATGTTTTGTCCGGTGGAATGGCCTTTCACCGGAGGAAGCATGGGATTGAATTCGTTTGTCCGGAAAAAAGGGCTTTCCCCGGAGAAAATGCCGGATTGAGTTCGTTTGTCCGGTAGGAAGGGTGCTCCGCCGGACAAACAAAAAAAGTTGAGCGGGGAGCTAAAAAGGATAGTTTTTCGTACATTTGCCCTGACTTATCAAACAATGGTATATGGAATATCTGTCTAAGGAACGCTACGACCAGATTGTCGCGGAACTTAATCATCTTATTGATGTTGAATATCCTCGGATCAAGGACGATCTGTCGGACGCACGCGCGCAGGGGGATCTGAGCGAGAACGCTGAATATCGCTCGGCGAGAAGGGCTCAGGCCAAGGCCATCAGCAGGATACGTTTCCTGCAGAAAGTCCTGCAATATTCAAGGATCATCGACACTTCGGCATTGCCGAAAGATCAGATTTCATTGCTCAGCAAGGTGGAGTTCACGAATATGGCCTCCAATGCCAGAATGACATATACCATTGTGAGCCCGCACGAGATGAACCTTGAAGAAGGCAAGATTTCCTGCAAGTCCCCGATTGGTGCGGCGCTGATGGGACGGAAAGAGGGCGAGATCGTGGATGTCCAGGCTCCGTCCGGGACTTTCAAGATAAGGATCGAGAGTGTGTCGGTAGGACAGTGACACTCTCCGCAAGAAAACGAGAAGCCACATACCACATTGGGCCAAGCAACAAACTGCCCTGCCCAACAATGCCATTGTGCTTTCTCTTTTAGATTAACATTCTTTCACGCCAGCATAAAAAGAAAGGTAATTATATACGAGTTGACTACACAGCCAGATTGCGTCGGTGCACATTAAAGTCTGCACTATGACCTGTAAACCAGTAGTTATCAAGCGGGTGTCACCGTGATCATCCCTGTCTACCTTCTGATCTATCCTTCGACGCAGCCGGTGATGGTCTTCCCGACAGGAGCGAACCTGTGGTGGATGCTGTGTCTGGTGCTGTTCTGCACGGTCGGTCTTTACCTCCTGCAGATCATTGTGCTGAGGAAGCTGTCCGCGTTCACCGTCAACCTTACCTACAATCTTGAACCATGCTACACCGTCATAATCGCCTTCCTCGCCTTCGGAGAGGCCCGCGAGCTGAACGCCTCCTTCTACATGGGCATTTCTCTGGTGATTCTCAGCGTGTTGCTTCAGACGGTCAGGGCGTTGCGGAAGACCGCTTAGTAGAGGGTGCCTTTAAGTCAGCCAACTCCTCCTACGAATCCCAGACGGTCAGGGCGTTGCGGAAGACCGCTTCGTAGGCCGGTGGCTGGCGGATGAAGTCGCTCTACAGGCTCAGTGATCGATGCTCAGTAGCCGATGCGGTGCCGTAGCTATTGCCGCCGCTCGGGAATGATTACGTGGTGGTTCCCGATGGGGGAGCGGAGAAAGTAGTCCGCGAGTCCTGGCGCGTCCACCAGTATCTGCGTCCTGCAAAGGCAATCATTGTACTGGTTTTCAAGAATTTCCACATCTTCAAGGAACATTTCCGAGCAATCCGGAGAGAGTTTGAATATCCTTGCGGCTCCGGCGGGCAGCACTCCATGGACCGCCACGCCGATTCCCGACTCGAAGTGGGTGTCGTAGGAATATTCCTCCACCATGTTCAGAGGAACGGTGCAGTGGGCGAACAGCATCTTGTCGCCGTCGATGCGTGAAAGGTTCGCTTGGAAGCCGGAGATTCCGAACTTCTGGTGGGCGATGCACATTGACAGGAGCGTGGGTATGTCTCCCTCGCACGTGGCCACGACCCCCTGGCTGTTCAGGATTGCCAGAGCCATGCAGCCGGTGTTGCCGAGGGCTGTCAGCAGGTCGAAGCAGCGGAGTGACACCCCGGCCAGCCCGTACCTCTCCACCAGCGTCTTCATGGCGCAGTAGATGTCCATTGAGCCACTGAAGTCTTTTCCTGAGATGCTCTTCCCGAACTTCGGCTTGTTAGGCGGGTTGAGTTTCAGCCCTTCCAGCCATTTGCGGTCAGGCTCTTCGGCCAGCCCCACCAGTTCGTTGATGTCAACAATCTCGACGCCGAGCCTCTCCTTGGCCACGGCGTAGTCTACGTCGCTGGAAATCAGCCAGTCGGAAGGCTTCCCGATAACTCCCACCTTATAACCTTCCAGAATGCGGCCCATGTCATATTCCTTCACATGGCTTTTTCCGCCCTTCGTGAAGCCGTCTCGGAGCCTGAGGGCGATCTCCTCCGCGCTTCCGTGAAGGATTTCTCCCGGCCATCCGGCCCGGTTCAGGAACGATAGGATCTCCATCGACGCGGCAAGGGAGTTGCTCTTCCCGCTGGTTAGCAGCCTGACTGGCATGCCGTCAGGAATATTCAGAGACCCTTCCTTGCAGAAGATGCTTTTGAATATTCCCTCCGTCCCTCCGGTCCTGACGTAGATGATGTTGTTCCGTGTCCTGGAATATTCGGAAAAGTCGGTGCTGCCGAACTTAAACGCCTCGCCGAGCGCCTTCTCAATGTCCTGAATGAATCTTTCGTCCGCAGGCTCCGCCACCGGCTCGCTGTGCAGCTCCGAAGTCAATGAGTAAAGTGTGTACATATTCGCTTATTTGGTAATCCTTGATGCTTACTAAAAGTCATTGTGTCATTTGATTCTCTCCGCCAATTCCAGTGACGGCAAATCTCTCTCTATCATGGCCGGATTGTTATGGTATATCATGGCCGGATTATTATGGTCGGGCAACTTTGGCGAGCAGCTCTTAAGCGCTGAAGCCGGTTCCGCCGAATGCAATCTGCCTCTTTCTAAAGGACTTGCCGGAGGAAGTGGCCGTTCAACCCGCGCGGAGTCCCGCTGACCTTGGGCGGCTAACCTTTTTTTAGGTTTTGCCGGAGGAAGTGGCCGTTCAACCCGTGCGGAATCCCGCTGACCTTGGGTGGCTAACCTTTTTTAGGTTTTGCCGAAGGAAGAGGCCGTTCAGTCTGCGCGGAATCCCGCTGACCCGGAGGGCGACTATCCTTTTCTGAAGGTCTTGCCGAATGGGGTGAGCGAGAGGAGAGCCATCTTGAAGTGCTGGAGACCGAAAGGGATGCCGATGATGGTGATGCAGCAGATAAGACCGAAGACGAGGTGCGTCGCGGCGATCTCCCACCACCCCAGCAGGATCCAAAGCACATTCATGAATATGCTGAGGCAGCCTCCGGCGTTGTTTCCGTCCACAACCTCGGTTCCGAATGGCCATAGCGAGAACACTCCGAACTTCCACAACTGGTAGCCGAACGGAATCCCGATGATGGTCACGCAGTACAGAAGTCCGGCGATGATGTAACCCAGACTGACCAGCAGCCCGCCCAAGATGAGCCAAAGAATATTTCCGATGATTCTCATTGATGCGAAGATAGTGTTTTTCTTAATGCTTTCGTCCGCAATTTACAACAAAAGCCCCGGAATCCGAAACTTTCGTGCGCGGAAATCCGATCTTCGCTCCCGCGGCAACCTTGGCCGGTCATCCCGTGCGCAAACCAGTCCTTCCTGCTCACGAGACAGCCTCGACAGACCCTCCCGTGAGCAGAACAGGCCTTCCTGCTCCCGAGACAGCCTTGGCCAGTCCTCCCGTGAGCGAACCGGGCCTTTTCGCTCATGAGACAGCCTTGGCTGGCCCTCCCGTGCGCAGAACAGGTCTTCCTGCTCACGAGACAACCTCGACAGACC
>OLXM01000063.1_pt1 | contig 19896 bp, 17 predicted proteins | sample 1673361 | NCBI WGS metagenome assembly OLXM01 (sample SAMEA103958109, study PRJEB25191) | human gut metagenome | biome: human-associated habitat [ENVO:00009003]; feature: intestine environment [ENVO:2100002]; material: feces | place: Germany | collected 2013/2015
TGCTCAAGGGCATCGAGGGCAGCATCAAGTACATGACGCGCCAGCTCAAGGGCATTTTCATGAAAAACTTCAAGACCAAGATGGCTGCTCTTGCCATCAAGAACGAGTTCCACGCGCTCAAGGCATCGCTCGACCCGAACGAGGTCGGCGGCACGGCCATGCTCGGCATCAGCAAGCCGGTTATCAAGGCCCACGGCTCATCTGATGCGCGCGCGATCTACAATGCCATCCGTCAGGCGATCGCCTTTGTCGATTCCGGCATCATTGACGACATCACGGCCAACATCGCCTATATGCGTGTGGACAGGCACGCGGCGAAGGAGAGCAACTGATGGAGGCGCTGGAGGCCCGACTGGGCTACACGTTCCGCGACCGGGCACTGCTGGAGAATGCGCTCATGCACAGCTCCTATGCCAATGAAAACCGCGCGCGGGGCTATACCAGCAACGAGCGGCTCGAGTTTCTGGGCGATTCCGTGCTCGGTATGGTCACGGCGACGCGGCTCTATCAGCTCTATCCCGACATGCCGGAGGGGAAGATGAGCCGCCTGCGTGCCGAACTCGTCTGCGAGCAGGCGCTGCACGGCGTGGCGCTTACGCTGCATCTGGGCGACTATATCCGCCTCGGCCACGGGGAGGAGCGCAGCGGCGGCAGAGAGCGGCCGTCCATTCTCGCCGACGCGGTGGAGGCGGTCATCGCCGCCATGTATCTTGACGGCGGGCTGGAGCCCGCGCAGCGCTTTATCCTCGCGCACATCCTCAACGGTCTGGCCGAGGGGGAGATCCACCACGTCGAGGACTATAAGACCGAGCTGCAGGAGCGCGTGCAGCGCCGCGCCGGGCAGACGCTTTCCTATACCGTCTGCGCCGAGAGCGGCCCGGACCATAACAAGACATTCACCATGGCCGTGCTGCTCAACGGCAGCGAGATCGGCCACGGCACCGGCCGCACGAAAAAGGAGGCGGAGCAGTCCGCCGCCCGGTGCGCACTCGAACAGATGCCGCAATAACGGCATGCAGCCGCCTGCGAAAACGCAGGCGGCTGCATTTTTTCACATCTGAAAAAATGCGCTCCGGCCGTTGCAAAATGGCATTTTTGGCGGTATACTCTACTTTGTATTACTTTGATTTGAGATATCAGCGGCGTCTCTGCACGCGCAGACGCCGGATATGCGAGGGATTTTGTGTACTTAAAAGCATTGGAGATCCAGGGCTTCAAGTCCTTCCCGGACAAGACGCGCCTGAATTTTGACCAGGAGATCACGGCGATCGTCGGCCCGAACGGGAGCGGCAAGTCGAATATATCGGACGCCATCCTGTGGGTCATGGGCGAGCAGCGCACGAAAACGCTGCGCGGCGGCAAGATGGAGGACGTCATCTTCGGCGGCACGGAAAAGCGCAGCCCCATGGGCTTTGCGCAGGTGTCGCTCATCCTTGACAACAGCACCGGCATCTTCGACACCGAGAACACCGAGGTCATGATCACCCGCCGCTATTACCGCAGCGGCGAGAGCGAATATTATATCAACCGCGAGGCCTGCCGCCTGCGCGATATCAACGAGCTGCTCATGGACACCGGCCTCGGCCGCGACGGGTACTCGATCATCGGGCAGGGCCGCATCGCCGAGATCGTTTCCGGCAAGAGCAACGAGCGCCGCGAGATCTTTGAGGAAGCGGCCGGCATCTCGCGCTACCGCTACCGCAAGGAGGAGTCGGAGCGCAAGCTCGCCCGCACGGAGGAAAACCTCCTGCGCATCAACGACAAGGTCGATGAGCTGGAGCTGCAGGTCGAGCCCCTGCGCAAACAGGCCGAGACGGCGAAGAAGTATCTCCGTCTGCGCGACGAGCTCAAGAGCGCGGAGGTCTCCGTCTGGATGGAGACGCTCGACCGTCTGCACGCGCAGGCCGAGACCGTCAACCACGACTACCAGACCGCGAAGGAAAACCTCGCCGGCGCGCAGCGTGAGCTCGAGCAGCTCTATGCCGCGTCGGAAAACATCGCGCAGAAGATGCGCGAGAAGGACCTTGAGTCCGAGCGCACGCGCGAGCAGATCTCCGAGGCCGAGAGCGCCGCGGCCGAGTGCGAGAGCGCCGCGGCCGTCGTGCGCACGAACCTGCAAAACAGTGCCGACAGCATCGCGCGCCTGCGCGTGGAGGTATCCGAGCAGACCGACCGTGCGGACGCTCTGCAGGCACAGATCGACGCGCAGCAGCGCCGCCTGCAGGAGATCGAGGCCGAAAAGGCGCAGCACGCGCAGGAGATACAATCCGTGCTCGCCGAGATCGACCGCAACGCGGCCTCCTCCGGCGAGGCCGAGCGCGCGTACACGGAGCTGCTCGCCAAAGAGAGCGCGCAGAGCAGCGCGCTGGCCGAGTGCCGCACGCGCATCACGCTCCTGGCGGATAAATCGCAGGAGCTGCTCGATCAGGAAAACGCCGTCGCCACCGCCGCCGCGGAAGCGGCCGAGCATCTGGCGGCGCTTGAGACGCAGCAGCAGGAAAAGCAGACCGCACAGCAGCAGGCGCGCACCGCGTGCGACACCCTGCGCGCGGAGCAAAGGGAAAAGGCCCAGCGCCTTTCCGCCTGTGAGCAGGCGCTCACCCGACAGCAGGAGCGGCTGTCCGGTCTGACGGTCGACCTGCGCAGCACCGAGTCGCGCATCCGTATGCTCATGGAGATGGAAAAGGACTTCGAGGGCTACAACCGCGCGGTCAAGGCCGTCATGCACGCGGCAGAAAAGGGGACGCTGCGCGGCGTGCGCGGCCCGGTCGCAAACCTCATCAAGACCGGCGACCGCTACGCCCTCGCCATCGAGACGGCGCTCGGCGCCGCGGCGCAGAACATCGTTGTCGATACGCAAAGCTGCGGCGCGCAGGCCATTGAGCTGCTGCGCCGGCGCGAGACCGGCCGCGCGACGTTCCTGCCGCTCGATACCATCCGTCCGATGCACTTAAACAGCGTGCCGGATCAGGAGCCGGGCTATGTCGGCGTGGCCGATACGCTTGTCACCTGCGCCGCCGCTTACCGCAATATCGTCAGCAATCTCCTCGGCCGCACCGTCGTGGCCGAGACGATGAAAGATGCCATCGCCATCTCCAGGCGCTATGATCACCGCTACCGCATCGTCACGCTCGACGGGCAGCTCGTCAACGCGGGCGGCTCACTCACCGGCGGCAGCGCCGCCAAGGGCAGCGGCATCCTTTCCCGCGCAAACGAGCTCAAGCGCCTGCGCGCGGCGCTCGACACGCTCACGCTGGAGAAAAAGCAGTGCGAGGCCGAGCTTGAGGACGCGCAGACGGCGCTCGACGCGGCCCATGCGCAGCTCGACACCGTGCAGGCGCAGCTGGAGCAGGCGATCGAGACGCTGCACAAGGCGGAGTCCGAAGCCGCGCAGGTCGCGCTGCTGAAAAACGCCGCGCAGGAGACCATTGCGGGGCAGAATGCGTCCATCGACGCCTGCCGCGCACAGCAGAAGGCGAATCAGGATCGCATCGCGGCCGCCCGCGCCGACGCGCTTTCGGCGGAGCAGGCGCTCGCCGCGCTTCGCGCAGAGCGCGACCGGAGCGAGCTGGGCCGTGGCGCGTTTGACCGCCGCCGTCAGGAACTGGCCGATCAGCTGGCCGGCCTGCGGGCGGAGTCGGCGTCTCTGGACGCCGAGCGTGAGACCATCACGCGCACGACGCAACAGATCCACGACCTCTTTGAGGAAATGACCGGTGACCGCACGGCCCGCCTCGCCCAGATCGAGCAGGCCGAGGCCGGCACACAGCAGCTGCAGCGGACCCTGCAGATGCATGAGCGCCGCCTGGCCGAACTGCGCCAGCGCGCCGAAACGCTGCGCAGCGACCTCGCCGCGTGCAGCAGCCGCAAGCTGGAGCTCGAGGGCCAGCGCACCCGCACCGACCGCGACGCGCAGGCGCGCAACCGCGACCTGCTGGATATGCAGGGGCTCGTGTCGCGCTTCGAGCAGAAAAAGCTCTCGGCCGACATGGAGGAAAAGCAGATCCTCGATAAACTCTGGGACAATTATGAGCTCAGCCGCACGGCGGCCGAGGCGCTGCGCCAGCCGATCGAGAACATGACGAAGGCCAACCGGCAGATCGCCGAGCTGCGGCGCAATATCGGCGCGCTGGGCACGCCGAACCTCGGCGCGATCGACGAATTCACGCGCGTGAACACGCGCTACACCTTCCTTACCGGCCAGCGGGACGACATCCTCAAGGCCAAGCGCGAGCTGACCGGCATCATCGCCGACGTGACGGGGGAGATGGAGGGCATCTTCACCACGCAGTTTCAGGCGATCGACCAGGCGTTCCGCCAGACATTTCTGGAGCTGTTCGGCGGCGGCAAGGCCGCGCTCGTGCTTGAAGACCCGGAGCACGTGCTCGACAGCGGTATTGAGATCAAGGTGCAGCCGCCCGGCAAGGCGCTCTCGACGCTGAGCCTCATGTCCGGCGGCGAGATGGCGTTTGTGGCCATCGCACTCTATTTTGCCATTTTGAAGGTGCGGCCGACGCCGTTTTGCGTCATGGACGAGATCGAGGCTGCGCTCGACGAGGCAAATGTCACGCGCTATGTGCAGTACATGCGCCGCCTCGCCAAGAACACGCAGTTTCTCGTCATTACGCACCGCCGCGGCACCATGGAGGAGGCCGACCATCTGTTCGGCGTGACCATGCAGGAAAAAGGCGTGTCCCGCGTCATCGAGCTTTCGCTGGATGAAGCGGCTAAAACCATATCGTAACGGAGAAGATAGTTCTATGGGATTTTTTGATAAGATCAAACAGGGCCTGACCAAGACCAAGACGAAGATGGACGCCCAGCTGACCGGCATTTTTGCCGCCTATGAGCCGGGGGATGAGGAATTTTTCGAGGACCTTGAGGAGACGCTCATCCTCGCCGACACCGGCGTGGAGACGACGACCAAGGCCATCGCGCAGCTGCGCAAGGCCATCGAGCTCAAGAAGCTGCGCACCGGCGCGGAGGTGAAAAAGGAGTTCGTGCAGATCCTCACGCGCATCCTCAAAGTGCAGGACACCATGCTCCTGCTCACGACGCAGCCGTCGGTCGTGCTCGTCGTCGGTGTTAACGGCGTCGGCAAGACGACGACGATCGGCAAGCTTGCCGCCCAGCTCAAGAAAGAAGGCAATCGCGTTCTGCTCTCGGCGGCGGACACGTTCCGCGCCGCGGCGGCCGACCAGCTCACCGTCTGGGCGCAGCGCGCGGGCGTGGACATCGTCAAACACGAGGAGGGATCCGATCCCGCCGCCGTGGTGTTCGACTCCATTCAGGCGGCGAAGGCCCGCGGCACGGACGTTGTCATCATCGACACCGCCGGCCGCCTGCACAACAAAACAAACCTCATGAACGAGCTCAATAAGATCACCCGCGTCATCCGCCGCGAGCTGCCGGAGGCCGATATCGAAACGCTCATGGTGCTCGATGCCACGACCGGCCAGAACGGCCTCATCCAGGCCAAGCAGTTTCTCGACACGGCCGACCTCACTGGCATCGTGCTCACAAAGCTCGACGGTACGGCTAAGGGCGGCATCGTCTTTGCCATCGCAAACGACCTGCAGCTGCCGGTGAAATACGTCGGCGTTGGCGAGCAGATCGACGATCTGCTCGAGTTCAAGCCCGCGGAATTTGTGGAGGCGTTGCTGTCATGATCCTAGCAAGCAACAACGCACATAAGCTCGAGGAGTTTCGCGCCATCTTTGCGGACATGGGCATCGAGATCATCCCGCAGAGCGCGGCCGGCTGCCACTTTGAGGTGGACGAGACGGGGGAGACCTTCGAGGAAAACGCCTACCTGAAGGCCATCGCCGTGACCCGCGCGACGGGGCAGCCCGCCGTCGCGGACGATTCCGGCCTTATGGTCGATGCGCTCGGCGGCGCGCCCGGCGTGCACTCGGCCCGCTATACCGGCCGGCACGAGGATTCGGACGCCGCGCGCTACACGCTCTTGCTCCATAACCTCGGCGACCGCACCGACCGCACGGCCCGGTTCGTGTCGTGCATCTGCTGCACGTTCCCGAACGGCGACGTCCTGCGCGCCTGCGGCACGTGCGAGGGCAGCATCCTGTTTGCGCCGCGCGGGGAAAACGGCTTCGGCTATGACCCCGTGTTTCAGCCGGACGGCTATGCCTGCTCCATGGCGGAGCTGCGCCCGGAAGAGAAAAACGCCATTTCCCACCGCGGGAATGCGCTCAAAATCCTGAAAGAAGAATTGAGGAACTACTATGCTGACAAGTAAACAGCGCGCCCAGCTGCGCGGTCTCGCCGCGACGGAGGACACCATCGTCCACATCGGCAAGGGCGGCATCACGGACAACATCATCACCCAGATGAGCGACGCGCTCAAGGCGCGCGAGCTCGTCAAGGGCCGCGTGCTTGAAAACTCGCTCCTGTCCGCGCGCGAGGCGTGCGACCGGCTCGCCGAGGTCTGCCGCGCAGAACCCGTGCAGGTCATCGGCTCGAAGTTCGTGCTCTATAAGCGCAACGAGCAGAAGCCGAAGATCGAGCTCGTGAAAAAGGCGCGCAAATGAAGATCTGCATCTATGGCGGCAGCTTCAACCCGCCGCATCTGGGACATACGGCCGCGCTGCGCGCGGTGCGCGCGGCCATCCGGCCGGATCTGACGCTCGTCATTCCGGATCGCATCCCGCCGCACAAGGAGCTCACGGCGGGCAGCCCGGAGCCGGCGGAGCGCCTGCTCATGACGATGATGGCCTTCGCAGACGAGCCGGGCGTGGAGGTCTCTGACATGGAGCTGCACCGCTCCGGCAAGAGCTACACGGCCGACACCGTGCGCGAACTGAGCGCGTGCAATCCGGACGCGGAGCTGTATCTCGTCATCGGCACGGATATGCTCACGACGTTTGAGCAGTGGCACGATTTTCGGTATCTGCTCGCTCAGGTGACGCTCGTCGCGCTCGCCCGCACGGGCGATGAGCATGCGGAGGTCGAGCGCTTCAGCGCCTACCTGCGCGGGACGTATGACGCGCGCGTCATCGCCCTGCCGGCCGAGCCGGTCCCGGTTACAAGCACGGCCGTTCGTGCGCTGCTGCCGCGGCGGCGGGGCAGCGAGTACCTCGCGCCGAATGTGTATGCGCACATCATCCAGCAGCGGCTCTACGGCGCAAAGCCCGATCTCAACTGGCTGCGCGAGCAGGCTTACCCCATGCTCAAGCCGCGGCGTATCTCCCATGTCTGGGGCTGCGAGCACGAGGCGCGCCACCTCGCCGAGCGCTGGGGCTGCGATCCGGATGCTGCCGCAGAGGCCGGAATTTTGCACGATTGCACGAAAAAATTAGAGCTATCTGACCAATTGCTATTGTCTGATAAATATGGTATCATAAACGATACGGTCGAAACGGCCAACACCAAGCTCCTGCACGCAAAAACCGGCGCTGCCGTGGCCAGGGATCGTTTCGGCGTACCACTTGAGATAGAAAATGCCATCCGCTGGCACACGACCGGCAAGCCCGATATGACCACGCTCGAAAAGGTCCTGTATATGGCCGACTATATCGAGCCGTCGCGGGATTTTGACGGCGTGGACGAGCTGCGGCGGCTCGCTTACACCGATCTGGATGCGGCCATGGTGCTCGGGCTGAAGATGAGCCTGGAGGATCTGAAGGCCGGCGGCATCACGCCGCACGAGAACACGGTGCAGGCATTAAACTGGTATCAGGGCAGGGAAAAAGAATATGAAAAGACGACAGAGTGACGATCGCTATCCGGGCGATTACGGCGGATATGACGATCAGGGTTACGACCGTTACGACGGCGGCTATGACGATTCCTACGACGACGGCAGCGGCTTTCAGGACGACCCGTTTTCCGAGGCATCTGCGGCGGTGAACCACCGCGTGCAGGCGCAGCAGTCGCAGGCAAAGCGCAAGAAAAAGAAAAAAGTGCGCATCACGGTCATCGTGGTCGTGGTGCTGGCGCTGCTCATCGGCGAGTTTGCGATCCTGATGAACCACTGGATCAGCCCGCCGAGCCTGAGCGACGGCGATTCGGACGATGTGAGCGTCAGCACAGACGGCCGCAAGAAAGGGTGCTACACGTTCCTCATCGCCGGCAAGGACCGCGCGGCCGGTCTGACGGATACGGTGCTCGTCGGCATGCTCGACACGGAGAACAAGTCTCTGAAGTTTGTCAGCATCCCGCGCGACACGGCCGTGAACGTGTCCTATAAACCCAAGAAGATGAACCAGTACTACGCCGCGGCCGAGAACAACGGCAAGGACGGCGTGGAGGCGCTCATCGGCGGCGCGGAGCAGATTCTCGGCTACCGGGTCGACAGTTATGCGCTCTTTGACGTGGAGGTGTTCGTCGAGCTCATTGACGCCATGGGCGGCATTGATTTTGACGTCCCGGTCGCTATGGACTATGACGACCCCGGTCAGGATCTGAGCATCCATGTCCAGAAGGGTTATCAGCACCTCAACGGCTATCAGACCATGGGCGTGTTCCGCTTCCGCAACACGTATGCCAACGGCGATATCGGCCGCATCGACGTGCAGCACCAGTTGCTTAAGGCCATGACAAGCCAGTTTTTGAAGCTGCACAACATCCCAAATCTCAACAAACTCATTGACATCTATGAAAAGGACGTCACCACAAACCTGTCGGCAGGCAATGTGATGTTCTACGTCAAGGAGTTTTTGAAGCTCGATGAGAGCGCCATCTCGTTTGAGACGATCCCCGCCAATTACAGCGGCACCAAAAACGGTATGTCCTACGTGTTCATCCACGTGGACGAGTGGCTGGATTATCTCAACACCTGGCTCAACCCCTATACGAAGGAGATCACGTCCGCGGATGTGGACATTCTCTATGAATCCAATGGGCAGGTCGTGGCCACTTCCGGCACGGTTCAGGGCCCAAACAAATGGTAACAAAAAGGAAGGATGTAGCATTATGATGCCTGCTAACGAGCTTGCTGCGGTCATCGTCAAGGCGCTGGACGCAAAAAAGGGCGAGAACATTCAGCTGCTCAAAACCCAGGACCTGACGACGCTGGCAGACTATTTTGTCATCTGCACGGCCAGCTCCTCGACGCACGTGAAGACCCTGACCGACGCCGTGGAAGCGGCGGCGGACGACGTGGGCGAACCCGTCCTGCGCCGGGAGGGGCACCGCAGCGGCAGCTGGGTCCTGCTCGACTATGGCTGCGTGATCGTGCACGTGTTCCAGGACGAGGCCCGCAAGTTTTACGATCTGGAGCGGCTCTGGAGCGACGCGGAGGTCGTGGACATTTCCGATATGCGCGCCTGAGCGCCAAAACAAAACCAACCGGGGCGGATGCTTGTTCCGCCCCGTGACCTACTTATGATTTTTTGATTTTTCAGAGAGAAGTGAATGCTATGAAGTACGATTTCCAGGCGATCGAGAAAAAATGGCAGGCGCGCTGGGAGGAAGAAAAGCCCTTCGCGGCCGTCACCGGCGACCCGCGGCCGAAGTTTTACGGCCTGATCGAGTTCCCGTATCCCTCCGGCCAGGGCCTGCACGTCGGCCACCCGCGCCCGTTCACGGCGATGGATATCATCTGCCGCAAGCGCCGGATGCAGGGCTACAACGTTCTGTTCCCGATCGGCTTTGACGCCTTCGGCCTGCCGACCGAGAACTACGCCATCAAGAACCATATCCACCCGGCCGTCGTGACGAAAAACAACATTGCCAACTTCACCAAGCAGCTCAAAATGCTCGGCTACAGCTTTGACTGGGACCGTGCGGTCGATACGACCGATCCGAGCTACTATAAGTGGACGCAGTGGATCTTCCTGCAGATGTATAAGCACGGTCTGGCCTATAAGACCACCATGCCCGTCAACTGGTGCACGAGCTGCAAGTGCGTGCTCGCCAACGAAGAGGTCGTCAACGGTGTCTGCGAGCGCTGCGGCAGCGAGGTCGTGCGCAAGGAGAAGAGTCAGTGGATGCTCGCCATCACGAAGTATGCCCGGCGCCTGATCGACGATCTGGACGATGTGGATTACATCGAGCGCGTCAAGACCCAGCAGCGCAACTGGATCGGCCGCTCCACCGGCGCGGAGATCACGTTCAAGACCAATGTCGGCGACGATATCACCGTCTACACCACCCGTGCCGATACGCTCTTCGGCACGACGTACATGGTCATTTCCCCGGAGCATCCGCTGCTCAAGCAGTGGCAGCCGCACATTGCCAACTGGGACGCCGTGGCCGCCTATCAGGAAGAGGCTGCGCACAAGTCCGATTTTGAGCGCGGCGAGCTCAACAAGGAAAAGACCGGTGTCCGTCTCGAGGGCATCGAGGTCATGAACCCCGTGACGCACAAGGCGCTGCCCATGTTCGTCTCGGACTACGTCCTCATGGGCTACGGCACCGGCATCGTCATGGGCGTTCCGGGCCACGACCAGCGCGACTGGGAGTTTGCCACGAAGTTCGGCCTGCCGATCGTCGAGGTCGTTGCCGGCGGCGACGTGACGAAGGAAGCCTTCGTCGCCAAGGACGACAGCGCCGTCATGGTCAACTCCGGCTTCCTCAACGGCATGACCGTTAAAGAAGCCATCCCCGCCATGAAGAAATACGTCGTGGAGCAGGGCTTCGGCAAGGAAAAGGTCAACTACAAGTTGCGCGACTGGGTCTTCAGCCGCCAGCGTTACTGGGGCGAGCCGATCCCGCTCGTCAACTGCCCGAAGTGCGGCTGGGTGCCGATCCCGGAGGATCAGCTCCCGCTCGTGCTCCCGCAGGTGGACAGCTATGAGCCCACCGACGACGGCGAGAGTCCGCTCAGCAAGATGACCGACTGGGTCAACACCACCTGCCCGCAGTGCGGCGGCCCTGCCAAGCGCGAGACCGACACCATGCCGCAGTGGGCCGGCTCGAGCTGGTATTTCCTGCGCTACATGGATCCGCACAATGACAAAGCGCTCGCTTCCAAAGAGGCGCTGGACTACTGGAGTCCCGTCGACTGGTACAACGGCGGCATGGAGCACACCACGCTCCACCTGCTCTACAGCCGTTTCTGGCACAAGTTCCTGTATGATATCGGCGTCGTGCCGACCAAGGAGCCGTATCAGAAGCGCACGAGCCATGGCATGATCCTCGGCGAGGGCGGCGAAAAAATGTCCAAGTCCCGCGGCAACGTCGTCAACCCCAACGACATCGTCGATCAGTACGGCGCGGACACCATGCGCCTGCACATCATGTTCATCGGCGATTTTGAGAAGGCCGTCACCTGGTCCAACGAGGCCGTCAAGGGCTCGAAGCGCTTCCTCGACCGTGTCTGGAATCTGGCCGAGAGCTGCACGGACGATCCGGCCATCTCGGACAAGAACGAGGCGATCATCCACAAGACCATCAAGAAGGTCACGGAGGATATCGACGAACTGAAGATGAACACCGCCATCGCGTCCATGATGACCATGGTCAACGAGTTTGCCGCCAACGGCTGCACGAAGGGCGACATGGAGCAGCTGCTGCTCCTGCTCAGCCCGTTTGCGCCGCACATCGTCGAGGAGCTCTGGGAGCGGCTCGGCTTTGCCGCCAAGTACGGCAAGATGTGCTGCCAGTGCGACTGGCCGACGTATGACGAGACCAAGACGGTTGACACGACTGTTACCATGGCCGTGCAGGTGCTCGGCAAGCTCAAGGGCACCGTCACCGTCGCCAAGGACAGCGACCAGCAGACCGTCGTCGACGCGGCGCTGCAGCTCGACAAGGTCCAGCGTCAGATGGAGGGCATGCAGATCGTCAAAGTCATCCACGTCCCGAACAAGCTCGTCAACCTGATTTTGAAGCCGAAGGCATAACTTCATCTTGACATCGGCGGTAATTGCAATTATAATATTAACGCTAAAGCCATGCATGATGGCCCTTGAAGCGCCGCAAGGCGTATTTGGAGGGAGGGAATAAAATGTCTGAAATCTACGTCAAGGAGAACGAGTCTCTGGACAACGCGCTCAAGAGATTTAAGCGCAGCTGTGCCAAGGCCGGCGTCATGTCTGATCTGCGCCGCAAGGAGTACTACCAGAGCCCCAGCGTTCGTCGCCGCAAAAAGTCGGAGGCTGCTCGCAAGAACAAGAATAAGCGTTATTACTAATGCAAACAAAAAATCCTGCATCTTCGGATGCAGGATTTTTTTCTTGCTTTTTCAGGTCTGCGGTTCGTACACCGGCAGATCCACATACGTCGGTGCGTGCGCCAGCGCCGGGATCAGCACGTCGATGGCGTCCGCCATGCGCAGCTTGAGCGTGGACGTGTTGATGCACGGGTGGCAGCAGAGGTACGCATCCTGCAGCAGGTCGCGGTCGATGAGCAGGCGCACGCGCCCGTCATGGTCGTTCATCAGCCCCAGCACGCTCACAGAGCCGGGCGCGATGTCCAGCAGCTCGAGCATATGCTCCGGGGAGGCAAACGACAGCCGCGCGCTGCCGATCTGGTGCGAGAGATCCTTCGTGCGAAACGGCTTGTGCCCCGGCATCAGCAGCAGATAAAATGCCGTCTGCTGCCGGTTCGTGAGGAAAAGATTCTTGCAGATCCCGGCGCCGAGCACCTGCTCCACGGCGGCGCAGGCTTCGATCGTGTCGGCAGCGTCGTGATCGGCCCGGTCGTAGGCGAGCCCCAGACGGTCGAGCAGGTCGTAGCAGCGCAGCTCCTTGTCCAGCCGCTGCCCACTCACTGGGCGGCCGTGATATAAATTCTGGTCAACATACATAGCGGTAACTCCTTAAAAATCGGTCTGCCGCCATTATAGCGGCTTTGGCGTGCGGGTTCAAGTCCCGCACGTCCGGTTGACAGGTCGGGTTGAAACGGGTACAATATATGCTGTGAAACTGTGCAGAAAGGAACGTCCCATGGCATATCAGCTCATCGCCGTCGATATGGACGGCACATTGCTCAATTCCCAAAAAGAGATCACACCGCGCACGGAGGCCGCTGTTACGGCAGCGCTTGCGCGCGGGTATCACGTCGTCATGACGACCGGCCGCTGCTACCGGCAGATCGTGCCGTATATGGCGCAGTTTCCGGCCATGCGCTATGCCATCACGTCCAGCGGCGCTGCCGTGGCCGACTGCGCGCAGGATCGGATCATTTCGGCGCAGAACCTCCCGGCAGATGTCGCGGCAGAGCTTGTCCGCGCGTTCGAGGGGCTCGACGGCTTCCCGATCCTCTTCTTCAACGGCGAGGCGCTCTACCGCCCGGAGCTGCTCGATGACCCGCAGCACTTCGGCATGGACGCTTATGTGGACAATTTCAAATCCCACTGCACGGCCTGCGAGGACATGGAGCGGCGCTTTCTCGCAGCGCCCTATCCCGTGGAGAAGCTGGATTTTTACTTTGTCGATTCCGCCGAGCGCGCCAAGTACCTCGCGCGTGTGCAGGATGTGCGCGCCTGGGTCGTCCCGTGCGAGAGTGCGGGTGTGGAGATCAACGCCATCGGCGCCGATAAGGGGAGCGGGCTGCAGGCGCTGTGCCGCTGCCTGAACATTCCCATCAGCGCGACGATCGCCATCGGCGACTCGGAAAACGACCGCCCGCTCCTGCGCGACGCCGGCCTGCCGCTCGCAATGGGCAACGCGATCGCGGACGTGAAGGCCGCAGCGCGGTATGTCATGCCCGACTGCGACCACGATGGCGTGGCCGAGGCCATTGAGCGCTTTCTGCTCGCGCAAAGTTGACCCCGCGCGCGAAGCGTTGTATGATAAGATTTGCCCCCATTTTTGGGGCAGTGTAACAGGAGGCAGTGTCCATGGACAACATTCAGCAGCTAAAACAGTGGATCGACGGCAGCGACCGGATCGTGTTTTTCGGCGGCGCCGGCGTCTCGACCGAGAGCGGCATCCCGGATTTTCGCAGCGTGGACGGCCTGTATAACCAGAAGTATGACTATCCGCCCGAGACGATCCTGAGCCATTCCTTCTTCATGGCGCACCCGGAGGAGTACTACAAATTTCACCGGGATAAGCTCGTCGTTGACGGGGCCAAGCCCAATCGTGCCCACCTGCGTCTGGCGGAGCTGGAGCGCGAGGGCAAGCTCCAGGCGGTCATCACGCAGAACATCGACGGCCTGCATCAGGCGGCCGGGAGCAAGAATGTGCTCGAACTGCACGGCAGCATCCACCGCTGCTACTGCATGCGCTGCGGCCGGCCGTATCCGGCGGAGCGCGTCAACCACGGCACCGGTGTGCCGCACTGTGACTGCGGCGGCATCATCCGGCCGGACATTGTGTTTTATGAGGAGTGCCTGGACGACGATGTCGTGTCCAAGGCAGTCCATTACATCCGCGAGGCGGAGGTGCTCATCGTCGGCGGCACGTCGCTGGCCGTGTACCCCGCGGCCGGACTTTTGAATTACTACCGGGGCAGCAAGCTGGTGCTCATCAACCGCAGCGCCACGCCGTATGACGATCAGGCAAATCTCATCATCCATGAGAAGATCGGCGAAGTCTTTGCCCAGGTATAACGGAGGAAGCAGGTTTTCATGCGAATTGACGTAATGGGCGTCGGGTTTGACAGCCTGACGATGGACGAAGCGGTCGCGCGTGCGCGTGACCTGATGGCGGAGCGGCGCGCGGCCTATGTCGTCACGCCGAATCCGGAGATCGTGATGCTCTGCCGTGACGATCCCGCGGCCATGCAGGCCGTACAGGGAGCGAATCTCGTGCTGCCGGACGGCATCGGCGTGATCTACGGCGCGAAGATCCTCGGCACGCCGCTGCGCGCGAAGCTGCCGGGCATCGACTTTGCCTCGGCGCTGATGGCGCAGATGGGGCAGGAGGGCAAAAGCGTGTTCCTGCTGGGCGCCAAGCCCGGCGTCGCGGATGCGGCGGCGGAGAAAATGCGCGCTCGCTTTCCCGGCCTCGTCATCGCCGGGACGAACGACGGCTATTTTCAGGACGACGACCCTGTGGTGGAGAAGATCAACGCTGCGCAGCCGGATCTGCTGCTCGTGTGCCTCGGCGCGCCGAAGCAGGAGCTCTGGATGCAGCGCAACGCACCGCGCCTGCGCGTCGGCCTCATGGCCGGCCTCGGCGGCAGTCTGGACGTGTTCGCCGGCAATGTCAAGCGTGCGCCGAAGTTTTTCCAGAAGCTCGGGCTCGAGTGGTTTTACCGGCTCCTCAAAGAGCCGAAGCGCATCGGCCGCATGATGAAGCTGCCGAAATTCCTGTTTGCGGCCATCGGCTGCAAACTTCGGGGGAAGAAACACCATGGCGAAGGGTAAACTGATTGTACTGGAGGGCATTGACGGCAGCGGAAAATCCGCGCAGTACCGCCGCCTGTGCGCTCGTTTTGACGAGATGGGCATGGCCTATCATCACATCGTCTTTCCGCGCTACGACCAGGAGTCGTCGGCGCTCATCCGCATGTATCTCAACGGCGCGTTCGGCGCGCATCCGTCGGATGTCAACGCCTATGCGGCGTCCACGTTTTTCGCGGTCGACCGCTATGCGTCTTACCGCACCGACTGGGGCGAGATCTATGAAAATGGCGGCCTGATCCTCTCGGACCGCTACACGACCTCAAACGCCATCCATCAGGGTTCCAAGCTGCCGGAGGCGGAGCTGCCGGCCTTCTTTGACTGGCTGTACGATCTGGAGTACGGCAAGATGGGCCTGCCGCGCCCGGATCTGGTGCTCTATCTGGACGTGGACTTGCCGACCTCGCTCAAGCGGATGCAGCACCGGCAGGAAAAGCAGAATACCAAGGCCGATATTCATGAGCAGGACGTGTCCTATCTGGAAAACTGCCTGCGCATCGGCCGCCTCGCTGCCGCGCACTATGGCTGGACGATCGTGCCGTTTATGAAAGACGGCGCTGAGCGCGCGCTGGAAGAAAAGCACGAGGAGATCTTCTCCATCATCCGCAGCGCGCTGTGAGCATTTCCGGGGAAAAGGATGCCCTGCGCGCGCAGCTGCGCGCCCGGCTCTCGCAGAGCGACCCGGCGGAGAACGCCGCGTGCGATGTGCGCATCACGCTGCAGGTGCTCTCGCTGCCGGCGTTTCAGGCGGCGGAGCGGATCTTTGCCTATTGCAGCGTCGTGCCCGAGGTGGACACGCACGCCATCCTTGCGCAGGCGCGGCGGCGCGGCAAGACGGTCGCGCTTCCGGTCACACAGCCGGATGGGCAGATGCGGTTCGCGCGCTTTGACGGTGCGCTCGTGCCCGGACGCTTTGGCATTCCCGAACCGCCGCGCAGCGCGCGGACGCTGCTGCCGCAGCCCGGCGACCTGATGCTCGTCCCGGCGCTGGCGTATGACCGCGCAGGGCGGCGTCTCGGCCGCGGCGGCGGGTACTATGACCGCTTTCTGGCGCGTGTGGACTGCTGCACCGTGGGGCTGATCCGTGCGGCGTTCCTGCTCGACGCGCTGCCGGCCGAATGGAACGATGTGCCGGTTTCCGCCGTCATAACCGAGGACGGCGTTTTGCGCCCACAGGAAAAACCGGGGCTCCCGGAGGAGCCCCGATCGGTGTCAGGCCGTTAGCAGCCGCAGCCGCAGCCGTTGTTATTGTTGTTGTCGCAGCCGCAGTTGCCCCAGCCGCCGCAGCAGAAGAGCAGGATCAGAATGAGGATGATCCAGAGACAGCTATTATTATTTCCGCAGCACATAACCAAAACCCTTTCTCCGCGCAACTGATTTTTGCGTGGCCAGACCCCGCGCGGTGCATGGATCTGGCGCAATGTTTTCCGGCGTGACCGGAGAAACGGCGCCGTTTCCGTCCGTCGCCTTATCTTATGCCCCTCGGGGCATGGGGGTTCCTGCGCCGTGTGGGCGGCAGGAACGAATTCCATGTTGACAGGGAGACCGAACCATGTCTGATCACTTTAAGAACTTTGATGAGCTGTTCCGCGACGAGCAGGATTCGTCCCGCCCGCAGCGTTCGGCAGCCGCGCAGCCGGCCCGCCGCCGTCCGGCACAGCCGGAGGGGCAGCGCCCCGCACATCCGGCCCAGCCGCGCCCGGTACGTTCGGAGGGACAGCACTCCGCGCACCCGGCCCAGCCGCGTCCGGTACGTCCGGAGGGGCAGCGCCCCGCGCGCCCGGCCCAGCCGCATCCGGTGCGCCCGGAGGGACAGCGCTCTGCGCGTCCGGCACAGCCGCATCCGGTGCGCCCGGAGGGACAGCGCTCTGCGCGTCCCCATCCCGCGCAGCCGCATGCACAGCCCCGCCCGGCCCAGACGCAGACGCCGCGCGCCGAACAGCCGCGGCAGCAGCGGCCGGCTCGCCCCCATACGGAGCAGGCGCCTGCCGCGCGCCCACAGCCGACCCCGCGCCCAGCGCCGGAAACGGAGGTACAGGCAGCGCCTGTCGAGCGCGCTGCGCGCCCGGCAGAGCCGGAAGCGCCGCGCCGCGCCGGCCGCAGCGGCTGCCTCGGCGGCCTGATCTATTTTGCCTTTGTCGTCAGCATCAGCATCATTCTCGCCTGCGTCGGCTGGATGGCGGCGTCGGACGTGCTCGCGCTCAACAAAGAGCCGGTCACGGCGACGGTCACGCTCGATAAGTCCGAGTTCAAGGACGTCACCATTTCGTACACGGACGCTGACGGCAATGCCAAGGAGCGCTCCGGCCATCAGGTGAGCGTGGGCTACGTGGCAAAGCAGCTCAAGGATGCCGGTATCATCAAGTATAAGGGTCTCTTCGAGCTTTACTGCAGTGTTTCGCACGCGAAAACGAAGATCGACCCCGGCACGTATGAGCTGAGCACGAACTATGATTACCGCGCGCTCGTCAAGAAGATGCAGGTCGGCTCCGGCGCCATGGTCACGACCAAGGTCACCATCCCCGAGGGTTATACGATGGAGCAGATCTTCCGCAAGCTCGAGGATGAAAACGTCTGCTCGTATGACGACCTCATGGACGCGGCAGCCAATTATTCCTACAACTACTCGTTCATTGACCAGAGCATGCAGGGCGACGCCAAGCGCCTCGAGGGCTTCCTGTTCCCGGATACGTATGAGTTCTATCAGGGCATGCAGGCATCGAGCGCCATCAATAAGTTCCTGGAGAACTTCCACGACCGCATCACGGCCGAGATGCTCGAAAAGGCGGACGAGCGCGGCATGACCATGCAGGAGGTCGTCACAGTCGCGTCCATGATCGAAAAGGAAGCGGCCAACGACGATGAGCGCGCCATGATCGCCGCCGTCATCTATAACCGTATCGAGGCCGGCATGCCGCTGCAGATCGACTCGACGATCATGTACGTCCTGCCGGAGCACAAGGATGTGCTCACCGTGGAGGATACGAAGATCGACAGCCCGTACAACACCTATCAGAACAAGGGCCTGCCGCCCACGCCGATTGCAAACCCCGGCCTTGCGTCCATCAAGGCGGCGCTCTCGCCGGCAAGCACGCAGGCGCTGTATTACGCGCTCGACGCCGAGTCCGGCACGCACAAGTTCTTCACGAGCTATGGCGAGTTCCAGGCGTTCGTGGCCAAACAGAGTTATTCACAATAAGCGGGGACGAATATGAACAAACCGGAATTGTTATGCCCTGCCGGAGATCTGGAGCGCCTGCAAATGGCGCTCCATTTCGGTGCAGACGCAGTGTATCTGGCCGGAGCGCAGTTCGGTATGCGCGCCGGGGCGGAAAATTTCACGCCGGACGGCATCCGCGCGGCCGTGCAGCTTGCGCACGCGCAGGGCGCCGCCGTGCACGTGACGTGCAACACTCTGCCGCGTGATGACGAGATGGCGCAGCTGCCGGCGTATCTGGAGCTGCTCGACGACGCTGGCGTGGATGCGATCATCGCGGCCGATCTTGGCGTGATCACGCTCGCAAAGCGCTATGCGCCGCACGTCGCGCTGCACGTCAGCACGCAGTTCGGCGTGGTCAATTCGGCGGCTGCCGCGGCGCTGCATGATCTCGGTGCGCAGCGGGTTGTGCTCGCGCGTGAGCTGTCGCTCGCCGAGATCGCCGCCATCCGCGCCCACACACCGCCTGAGCTGGAGCTCGAGGCATTCGTGCACGGGGCAATGTGCGTGTCGTTTTCCGGCCGCTGCCTGCTGTCAAACTATCTCACCGGGCGCGATGCCAACCGCGGCCGCTGCGCCCAGCCCTGCCGCTGGAAGTACGGCCTCACGGAGTCCAAGCGCCCCGGCCAGGTGTTTGACATCACGGAGGACGCGCGCGGGACGTACATCTTCAACTCCCGCGACATGTGCATGATCGATCACCTGCCGGAGCTGCTGGCGGCCGGCATTACGAGCCTGAAGATCGAGGGGCGCACCAAGAGCGCCTATTATGTCGGCGCGGTCACGAATGCCTACCGCCACGCGCTCGACGATGCCGTCGCCGGGCGGCCGCTCGACCCGGTCTGGCAGCGCGAGGTGCTGCAGATCAGCCACCGGCCGTACAGTACCGGGTTCTACTTTGGGCAGCCGGGGCAGTACACGGCAAACTCCGCCTACTTTGCCGGGGCGGAGGTCTGCGCCGTTGTGGAGGGCGCTGCGCCCGGCGGGCGCGCTGTGCTGACGCAGCGCAACAAGTTTGCCGTCGGAGATACGCTCGAGCTCGTCACGAACGCCGCACCGCCCATGACCTTCACGGCGCAGGATCTGCGCGATGAAGACTTCCTTCCGCTCGAGAGCGTGCCGCACCCGATGCAGCGCTTTACCATGCCGCTGCCGTGCGCGGCTGCGCCGCTGTCGCTCGTGCGGCGGAAATTACCCGCCGAAACGGTTGACATTCGGCTCGAATGTGGTAAAATATAAAAATCCAGAACAGAACGCTTGGATGGAGAAGAACTGTGCAGCACCCGGTCAGCAGAGAGAAGGGGACGGTGGAAGCCCTTCGGCCGGCAGCATGGCGGCCGCTCCGGAGCGGCCCGGGACGACCGGGACGTCTGTCCGCGTTAAGGACGACTTGAGACGCCGCGTGAGCGGCAATCAGGGTGGTACC
>OLXM01000067.1_pt1 | contig 19419 bp, 28 predicted proteins | sample 1673361 | NCBI WGS metagenome assembly OLXM01 (sample SAMEA103958109, study PRJEB25191) | human gut metagenome | biome: human-associated habitat [ENVO:00009003]; feature: intestine environment [ENVO:2100002]; material: feces | place: Germany | collected 2013/2015
TTTCCTGTCCTCCGTATTTCGACCTCGAAAAATTCCAAATCTTCGCTTGCATACTCAATCTTTTTGTAGTTCTGTTTGATGTCTTTCGGGTTTCCCTTGTAGAATACGAGGACGTTTTGGTGCATCTTGACGACCTTTCTCGTCTCCATATATCGGGCTGCACGAATAGCGGCTGTCGCCCCGATTTCTATCAGGACGATGTCGTTATACAGAATCATTCCTCCGTCTTTGAATATCTGTTTCACGTCGCCGACAAAATCGTAATATGCGCCTGTCTTTCGGTCTCGGACGTCTCCCACGCAAATCACGGCGAAACTGTTTTCTTTGAGACAGCCAATCGCCGACGTGAATGCGTTCCTGATAATTCCGATAAACTCCTCGTAGGTTCCCTGATTCGAGGCATCGTTCGGGAGGTCTGAGTATTTTTCGAGGTCGAAATACGGAGGACAGGAAAACAGGAGGTCTTGGCTCTCTGGTTCGAGGTGTCTCCCGACGTTCTGTCCGTCGTCGTTGATATATCGTGCGGACATTCCCTCCACTCGCTCGTTGTTGAGTTGAGCCTGTTCGGGTCTGAGTTCTATTCCCGTGAACTCGTTTCCGAGATATGCAGAGACATATCCGAACACGGTATCGCCCGCAAAACAGTCGAACGTCTTGCAGCCCTCACGACCGAACCATCGGCAGACGAGTTCCGCCATAACAGGGTCGAGGATTGATACGCCCTGAGCGACGATTTTGCCCTGCTCCCGTTCGAGTTCCTCTTGTGTGGCGTACTTCTCGACGTATTCCCTGAACGAGACGCCGAGTTCCTTTCTCTTGTGCTTCGATTTCTGATAGAGGTCTTTGTACTTCATTTCAAGCGACGTTACGAGGGTGTCGTTTCGGCTGTCGCCCATATCTCCTATCAGGGAATACCATTGTTTCTTTCTTTCCTGCCAATATCCTCGGCGGGTGTCGAGAATCGAGAACGGAGGAACGACGAACTGTTCGTTCAGTGATAGGTGGTCGTTCTTATCTCCGACGCTTTCTCCGTCTCCTCCCTGAGAGCTGCTGTCGGAGGGTTTCTCCCACGGAATATCGAGACCCCAATCGACGAGTTCCTGTTCGTTCCACTCGTTCCCGAGCATATCCATATCCCATTCTCCATAACCAACATTGTCTTTGATAATGAACTCTCGTCGCTCCTCCTCTGAGAGTTCCGACGCCCTTACTATCTCGACGGTCGGATTTTGAACCCAATCCCGCCAATAGTTCCGCAGATTCTCTCGTTCCGCATCCGTTTTCTGTGCATACCCGCTGCATTTCCCGAGAGCGATGTTTATTTCAGCGGGGGACATTTCAGCGATAGCGGTCAGCGCACGGAGACGCATATTCCCGCCGAGGACGACGAGGGTATCGTCCGTAACGACAGGACGGAGTTTCAGCATTTTCGGGAGAATCAGAATACTCTGAATCAGTTTGTCGAACTTCTCCTGAGATATTGTTCGGGGGTTCGATGCGTTTATTTGAACCTGAGAGAGTTTTACGAGTTCTGTTTTCATTGTTTCATCGTTTTGTATTTCAGACTACAAAGGTAGCGAAATGATTATAATATAATCACATTTAAGGCAAAAAAGAGCCGTTTTCGGGGTCAAAATCGCCCGAAATCGCCGATTTTAGCAAATTCAGGGTCGCCGTTCTTAGGAGGTCGTCGGGGGTCGTTCTGAACACTCTCCAGCCCATAAGCGTGGCAGTATTGTATTTCTCGATGTCGCCGAGGAATCCCTGCGGGCGTGTGTGTCGTCCTCCCGTCCATACGCCGCCCTCGACCTCTAAGGCGATGCGGTATTCGGGGATTGCATAATCAAACCGCCACCGACGTTTCGGGTGGAACTTGAACTCCTTGACGCAATCCACATTCAGGTCTGAACGACAAAGGACGGTAAACAGGTCAGTTATTTTTTGCGCATTTCGTTTCTGTACGCTTTTAGTTTTCTTTTGGTGTAATCCGTTATTCATAAAATTTACGTTGATTGTGGAGGCGCAAATGGCTCGTACAGGAAATCGGGGGCAGTGAACCCCCGATTCTGAGAGACGGACGCCGTCCGAGATTGTTGCCTGATGTTAGAACGGGAGGTCGTCGTCGTTCTCCGAGAACGCCTCCTGTCCAAGCGTCCCGCTTACGTTCATTGTCTGCTGCTTTACCTCGATAGCGTGGAGACCGCCGATAATGGGAACGGCTTTCTGTTCCTCGGGCGTCATTGCCTCCCGCTGTTCTTTCGGTATGTCAGGTTTGATACAGTGAGTGTCGCTGAACTGTGGGTTTTGCATTTCGATTGCTGTCAGGTTCAGGTAACAGCCTTTTTCTCCGAGGAATATCCCGTCGCACTCATCGACAGGAATAATCAGGCAGCGTTTTGTCGCCGTCTGTCCTTTTAGGTTTCGCATAAACGCTCCTTTCAGTTTGAGGAGGTCGATTTTAATTCCGAAATTTGTTGCCATAATTTTTACGATTTTGTTTCCGATTATTGTTCATTTTATTTGCGTTCTCTGATTTTAAGCCCCTAATGTGGCTTTCTTCTTCTGCGAGGGTTCGACCTGATTCTGTGCCAAAAAATCGGTCGGACGTATCCTCTCGGGTTGAGTTTTTCCCTGTACGGAGAAAATCGCCTGTTGTGTCGGGACGGCGTGTTCAGGACTTCGATGCAGGTTCCAAGACGCTTGATAGCCTCGGTCGTTTGTTCGAGTTCCTTTCTCAGTTCTTGGAGGCTCTCTTTCAGTTTTTCAAAAAATCGCATCATATCGTTATCGTTAAAAAAGTGATAATTGAATCGGTCTGTTCTTTGCTGTGCGAGCGTATATCGGGCAGCGTCCTGTGTACGGACATTGACCCGCTGCAGCTTGGAGGTGCGCTCCGTGCCATTGTTCCCAGTCTCTGACCACGTCCTCTGTCAGGAACAGAATCAATTTCATACAGACGAACCCTCTCTCAGGAGCGGTTTTCTGTCCGTGAATCTCGACGAGACCGTTACTCTGTGGTTTTCTCATTTTTACCTCCCTTGTTATTTGTGTTCTTTTTGTGGTTGATATAAATCGCACACCATATACCCAAGCACGCTAACGTGAGAAACTCTCCAGCCGTTTTCTTTTGCGTTGTTCGCTTCCGTACTTATATCCTCCTCCCTAAAATCTCTATAATTTATAACGGATTTAATCCTGTCGCAAACGCCGAACTTATTCCCAACAGGGCTATAAAAACGACAATTCCAACATTTTTTTTGTTTTCCTGTTGTTATGTCGTAATTTTCTGAAAATCATTATAAAAGCAAACATTTTAATACTGTTTTAATTGTTCGTTTCGATTGTCAGTTCCTCGGGACGAGCGGGAAACCAATAAGAGGATTTGTCGAGATAGACGCAACGACCGTCCCACGGCTCGCAGAACCCGAGAATCTCCAAGTTCTTGAACGTTACGCCGTATCTGTTAGTGAACGAGACTATTTGTCCTTTGTGGAGGTTTCGTTCGGGATTCTGAACGACGTCTGACAGATTGTCGAAAACCCGCTCTCCTTTCCTCTTAATCATATCGAGGAACTCTTTTTTATGCCCTGTTTCCATATTTATTCTTCTATTAAATGCGTTTTGTTATACTCTTGCTCGATTTTATAGAGAATCTCGTCGAGTTGATAATTTTTGAGGAATTTTTCCCTGTCTGATTCATTTCTCGACGCACATTCATACTGAGACATATATCCACGAACCGAGGCTCTCAAAATTTCCTCTTTCGTTCTTGTTTCCCAACAATGCGGACAGACGTAAAAAACGCCCCAATCCTGACAGATATTCACGTTTTTTGCTCCTCCGACAGACCACGGAAGCCCGCATATATTACATTGACTTTCTGTCGGGTAAATTATCGAATACGCCTTAACGACAAATGGCAATCGTTTTATTTCTTCTTTGTTCATATCAATATCTGAATTTGGTAAAGTGAATAATTGCGAGAGGTTTAGAGAGGTCGTATTTCTCGAACCAATAAAACCAATCATTAAACCCGAGACCGTCGTTCTTAGCAAGCAGATGGAGTTCTATCCGCTGCCCGTTTATTGTCGTCGGTCTCGACAGGTCTGTCAGTTTGAGTTCCTGAATCCCGACGCCGTCCTCGGCTGTCAGACGAGCGATTTCGACCTGTTTACTCTGATACGGTTTCCCCGTCCATTGACGGACAGACAGAACCGCCTCTCCATTCTGTATCTGAGCGATTCTGTTCTCCCACAGAGGAAAGTTCGCCCGAATGGTGTGTTTCTTATTCTTGCAGACTGACAGTGCGTCCTCCTTGACGAACAGAGCGTTCCCGAGGAGGTGTGCGAAATTCGTCTGTTCTCCCGCCCGTTTATGTGAGACAGGGAATTTTCTTGACAGAGTGATTACATACGTTTTCAATCCTTTCCCTTTCTCCGTGTCCTCGACTTTCATAATCAGTTCGCAGTGTTCGGCGACGTAGTCGAACAGTTCGCCCGTTTCGAGGTCTCGCAGTTGAACGCTGTTTTTATTCAGGAATCCGAGACGTTCGACCTCGCAAATCCTCTCTTTCTGATATTGAGGGATAACGACGTCCCCCTGTCTCAGACCATAATACCTGTTCCTGTCAGGGTTTGTAAATTGCTTTGTTCCCATATCGCTGTTATAAGGTTGTTATTACGCTGTTATATCGTTGTTATCAGAACGGACAGTCCTCCTCGTCCTCGTTCCCTCCGAACGGGAGGTCGTCGTCGAAATTGAATCTCGCCGCCTGTTCAGCCTCCTGCGCCCGTCTGAGGAGTTCTTTCTGTATATGGTTGTCATTGTCCCAAACAGGCTCGATTCCGTTCGTGTACGGGACGTATCGACCGTTATTCAGGTTATATTTGAAAAGAGCCATTCCACACTCTCCGAGGTGTCTGAATTTTACTTTCTTGACGTACACCTCGACCGTGTTGTCGAGACGGTTGCGATGTACGACGATTCCGAAATCCGCCTTGTTGTAGAAATTCGCAGATCCGCTTATATCGTATAGGCTCGGAATCTCAGGCTCTCCGTCTTTGTTCTTCTGCATTTTCGTCGGGTGAGCCATCAGGATTATCAAAATATCGTTTATCTGAGCGAAATTCGTCAGTTTGTCGAGGAGTTCCGAGATATACTCGGTCTCGTTGAGTTTTCCTCTCGTCGATTCGAGCCTGTTGTACGGGTCAATTACGAGAGCCTTGATTCCCCGTCGGCGGACGAGGTATTTTGCCCTGTCGAGAATCGTATCGACTTGGAAATTCTCCGACGGGGATATGAAATAGAAATTCTGTTCGAGGTGGTCTTTGACCTGTCTGTATTCTCCGTATGTCAGGTGTTGTTTATCGAACTTCTTACCCGTGAATTTCTCTATCAGCTTAGAGGCGTGATAGGCGAGAGGGGCGTTCTCGGGGCTAAAATAAGCGAACCTCCAGCCGTAACGGATATTGAGCCGCTCGGCTATCTCGTCGATGAACTCGGATTTTCCGCTGCCAGGGATTCCCGTAACGATACAGAGACGTTTCGTCTCGAACGACAGGAGACGGTCGAAACACTCGTGCCCGATTGTAACGCCTTTCTGCATTCCGTTCTCAAACAGGGCGTCGAGGGACGCTTCAAAATCGGAGACAGTGAAAATGCCCTCCAATTTAATTTCGGGAGCGGCGGAAAGACATTCGAGGAGGCTCTGTTTCCCGTATTTTTGGAGGTGTTCGTTTGCGTCCTTGCAGCCCTCTCCGTATTCGAGGATTCGGCAGCGTTCAGCCCCGAAACGACGGACGAGTTCGTCTCTCAGGAGGACGCCTTTCGTATCAGTGTCGGAGGCTATGAAAATCGTCTCTTTATCGTCGAAATAGTCCTCGATATAATCGTCGAGATAGTCGAGGTTTGCGTTCGCCCCGTTCGGGACGGAAACGACGTCATGGCGTCCGCACTCATAGAACGACAGGGCGTCCATTTCGCCCTCCGTGATGATACATTCTTTCTGCCCTTTGATTCCGTCGATGTTATACGGGAGGAGTTCCGCCCCTGAACAGAGTTTGAAACATTTGTCTCCCGTTCTGAATTTCGTGTTCAGGAGAACCCCGTCTCGGTAGTAGTTAAACTGAACTGTATTCGCCTGTCCCTGTTTCTGAGGCATCCATTCCTGTCCCTCGGTTACTTTCATTTCGACGAGTGTCTGTTCGGAGATTCCTCGGGAGGCGAACCACGCAAGTGCTTTCGGAGAAATCGGGGAAACTGGGCGTGGTGTCGGTTTCTTGTATTCGGGTTTCTGTCGCTTGATTGGGGCGTAGTTGTGCCACGGACGCTCCTCCCGTTCCCACGATTCCTTTTCGGCGGCGCAGCCTGAGAAACCGCAGTAGTGGCAATGAAACTCGCCCGTCGCAAGGTTTATCGACAGGCTTTTGTCCCGTTTGTCCCGACGTTCGTCATGGCATTGGGGGCAGAAAACCTTTTTGTTCCCTGACCTCGACCCGAACGGGGCGGATATTCCGTATTTTTCCCAATTCAATCTCATAACAGAATCCAATTTTTCGATTTATTGTCCCAAGCGTGTTTATCAGAGGGACGAGGTGGAGCGTCGTTCGGGATTGTGGCTCGTCCTGAGCCGTATGTGCGGCGTCCCGTCTCCTCGTCGATTCGTTCTCCCACTCCGAGATTTACGCTCGGCAGAGAGCCTCTATTCGCCGCAGAACGAGAGCCTCGGTCGTTGTCGTAGTTGCCCTCGACGATTTTCAGCCAATTTTTCGAGTTCTCGAAAACCCAGTCGAACGACGCCGTCCAGCCTGAGTTGTTTCCTCCGCAGAGGAATTTCGACGCCTGAATCCTCTCGAATATCTCCTGACAGACGGATAGCCAACGGCTACTGTCGTCCGAGAACTCGGCGAGGCGGAGACGCATTTTCTGCCGTCTGTTGTCGTTGAGAGACTTGATTTTCGGGAGAGAGGAACAGACAGAGTTCCACAGGGCGACTATATCCTGATAAGGATATTCTATTTTCTTTCCTTTACTCTCCTTTACTTTAGTTTCCTTTTCTTTGCTATCCTGAGTTATAACCTCCTTATTCGTGGTTATATCCTCGTTAGCGTTATTCCAGCGGCTCGCCATTCCTTTTTTGCCCGCCTGAGATAGTTTCGAGCGACGTTCCAAGAGTTGAGCGAAACGGCGTTTATGCGCAGCAGAGAACAGGACTGTGCCGTCCTCTGACATTTGGAGGAGGTCGATTCGACAGGCGTATTCGACGATTTCTGTCAGTTCATCGACCGAGAGTTCATAGTCAGCGGCGAGGAGTTCCCGATTCACTTCTCGGAAATCCAACTCGAAATTTTCGCTGTCCGTCAGGGTTTCGAGGATATAGTTCCACACTGCATATCCCGTGTGGCTGAACCGTCTCCTCAGTGCTTTTACCTTGACGTCGTTTCTCATATCGGCGTCGTGGCTGAAATACTCGGCTGAATTATTCTTTGGTCGTCCCATAATTACCTCCTGTTCTACATTGTTGCTAAGATTGATTGTCGGAGTTTCTCGTTTCGGGCATTCCAATCGAACGAACGTATCATCCATTGACGATAATTCAGAGGAATATTTGCGATGCGCTCTCCCTGATATTTGCCGAACGGCATAACCTCGATAGGGGCGACTTTTTGGGCGTCTATCGCCTGAGTGTCCTCCCGACTGTATTTCCCGATGTCGTGAATCGGTATGCCTGACAGGAGGCGTCCTCCTGTTCCGAACATTCTCCACAGACGACCTTTCTCGAAAATGATGTCCTCGACCCGTCCGAACCTCTCGACGTTTCCTCCGAGGTCTGAAATAAGACAGTCTCGTTTATCAGGGTCGATTCGAGTTCCTCGTCCGATAATCTGATAATACAGGGCGATTGAGGCTGTCGAGATTCCGAGGACGATACAGTCTATTCCCGTAAAGTCGAAACCCGTCGAGAGAACTCGGACGTTAAACAGAACCCGTATCTCTCCCGAGCGAAATCGGGCGACGGTTTGTTCTCTTTCCCGTTTGTCCTGCTCGCCGTAGATAACGCCTGAGTTCGGGTATCTCTGAGACAGGTCGATAGCGTCCTGAACGGACGGAACGAACGCAAGGACGTGTTTTCTCTCGGGGTGTTTGTCGAGTGTCTCGACGATTCCCTGAGTTCCTCCGTTTGCGTCGTATGCCCGTTGAACACTGTCCTCCGTGTACTCTGATTTTGAGGAGTTGAAAACGAGGAGACTGTCGTCGAACGATGCGGTCTCATATAGTAGCGGAGACCAAAATCCGAGACGAACCATTTCCTGAACCTGTCCGACGTGGATAATGTCTTTATAGAAATTTCCTTTCTTGGAACGGCTCGTCAGCATAACGAGTTTTGAGAATGTCTGTCCGTCCCTGTCCCTGTTCGTCTGTAACTTGACAGGTGTTGCCGTTATCCCGAGGACGTGTGTAATTCCGCTGTCTTTCAAAAATCGTCCGAGCATACTGTCAGCCTCTCGGGGATATAGATGTGCCTCGTCGATTAGCATTTTCGAGAATCCGTATCGTTTGAACGTCTCCCCGAGGTTCTTGATAGAACCGATTGTGGCGTATGTTATTTGAGCGATTTCCTTTCGTCCGAACGATGCGGAATAAATTCCAGCATTTGTCCCGAAATCCCCGCATAGATTCATATACTTGCAGTAGTTTTGTTCGAGAAGTTCTTTCGATGGCTGGAGAACCAAGAGCCTGTCAGTGGTATTTTTTGCGACGAACGCTGTCAGGATTGATTTTCCCCACGCCGTCGGGAGAACTATCAGGCTCGGTTTCGGCTTTTCCTCCTGAAAAAACTGAATCGCTTTCGCTATCGGTTCAGACTGATTTTCCCTTAGTGTAATCATATCAAAAGAAAAAATCCCCGTGATTAGGGCTAACCACGCTAAACAGCAACGTCGGGACGTCTTTCGGCTGCCCCACCCATACACGGAGATTTATATTTTTATCTGTTATCATTCTGTTATAATTTGGTTATTGCAAAGTTATAACGATTATATCGTAATCACTTTGTTTTGCGAGAAAATTTTAACTGTTCAGGTAATTCGGAGGCTGAAACAGGCTGTTTCGATTCCAGCGTTTTCGACAGTTTTCGGGCGAGACGTTTCGTGTTGAAAATCCATGTATTGTCTCCCTCTAATGTCTGACAGAGGAGGTCGAGGTATCGGACGATGTCGTCCCGCTGCTTGTTGGATATGGTTATCATACTGCGAAATCATTATCTGAACAGGATATTCGTTTATTTGAGGAGAAATCGTCTCGCACCCTGACTTGGAACAGTGAACTCCCGAGCGAGGTCAGGATGCGCAGCCTGAAACGCTTTGGCGTCGAACTTCGTCGAGGCTTTAGGGGCTTTCCACGTTGCGATTGTCTGTCCTCCGAACGACAGTCCCTCGGCATCTCCAAATGCGAGTTTGATTTTCTCCTCCAATTCTGTCTTGTGGACGTCGAGAGCGTCGATTTCCTGTCGGATTTCTTTGAGCGATTTGTATGCGTCGAAAATCTCCTCTGTGGTCTCGATAATCTTTCCGTCGGTGTGGCGGTTGTATTTCAGGAGAACGTCGCTTACGTTCGTCGCTGCGGGTTCCTGCCGTCCCTGAATGTTATCGACCCAAAAACGCTCGACCTCAGAAATCAGCCAGCCGAAAAACTCAGGGTCGAGGGCGATGTCCTTGTAACCAAAATCCCGACCTGAGCAGAGCCAAGCGAGAGAGCCGAACGAGAGACCAGCAACTCCGAGTTGATACTGAACCTGACAGAACCAATGCTTTGGAATGTCGTCGGCGTCGATTGACATTTGGGTCGTCTTACATTCGAGAATACCTTTGTCGTTCGGAGAACGGCTTTCCCCAAGCCAAAATGTTCTGTCGGGAGAGACCTGCAGGAACGGACGCTCGTCGTCTCGAATTATCCAATCTATTGCACTGCGTTTGATGATGTCTCGACCCGTTTCGTCGTGCCAAAACTGAGCGACGGCATCCTCCAAATAGTGTCCCGCTTTCATAGCGAAATTCTCCTGTTTCGGAGCGTCGATACCTATTTTGCGTCTCCATAACTGATACGGGGTTTCCCACGGGTTCAGACCGATAATCGTTGCAACTTCGGACGAACCGATTCCTGATTCTCTCACTTTGAGCCATTCGGCTCTGTCTTTTGGACGTATTACTGTGTTACTCATTGTTTTGATGATTTTAATTGGTTCAATAATTTGCGGAGACCTCGTCCGTCTTTGATTGTCGCTCCTGTTGCCCATCCGCTATAAGGGAAAAATTTCACGATTTTCCCTCTATGGGAGAATCTGAGTTCGTTCCCGTCGTGTTCGGATACTTCATATCCAAGAGCGGATATTTGCTCTTTGGCGTATTCCATTCTAAGCGGTTCGAGTTGTGTCTGTCGCTCAATATCCAACCTTGCCATTTTTCTGTTATTTTGATTAAATTTCGTTTTTACGGGGAGTTAAGGAGGGCGACGGAGAGTTACCCTCCTGAACGGTTTATCGGCGTCGTATCAGGCGGAAATCAGCCCATATTCCAATAAATTGTTTTCCGCAGTACGAGGCGAGTTCGCTGCTCTTTAAGCAAAGGCGAGAGCCGACGCTCGCAGTCGGATACGAGGGGGCGTCATGCGAGCTCGCAGAGGCGAAACCCGCATATCCTGTGGCATAGTCGCCTGTCTGCATCATACGCCGTTCCTTTCGCTCGTCCTCGTCCATATTGTCGATTTCGTCCTGAGTGTAGAGCCAATGCCACGGATAGTATAGAATTTCGTCCTCTTTGAGTTCAGGCGTCCAACCCTCGTTCAGGGCTGCAACGATAATTCGGAGTTTCAGATACGCCTCGATGTCCTCTCCGCATTCGTCGATGTCCTCGACGGCTCTGTATGCGACGACAAACGGATGCTCCTCGCCGAGTTCCTGACAGGCGTCCTCGAACGTCTTGATTCTTTCTGTTATGGGTCTGTTGTCATTTCCGAGGTTTGCGTCGGGGAACATTGTGCGGAGGAGTGATTTGCCGCTCTCGTCCGCTGCGGCATAAGCCGCTCTCAGGTTTGATTCTTTAATTTCCATTGTTTCTGTTTTTATGAATGTAATTGAATGTAAACTGCTCCTCCGTCTGTACTTATGCAGCCGACGGAAAACTGCGTCCAAGAGGTTTCCCAACATTTCGTGTTAGGGGGGACTTGTGCGGCGATTTCGAGGTTTCCGCCGTATTCCGCTCTCATTTCTTGGAGTTGTTCGATAAACTCGTCGAGGTTCATTTCTTTGTCGATTTCTTGACCTTTACGACCTCGCCTGTTTCAGGATTGACGACCTCTCCCTCGGAAACCTCGATGGCGGCTGCGCCTGTTGAACGAGCGATAGCTGCTGCGGCTCTGTCCTGAGCTGTCTCGGCTTTCTTCTCCGCTGCCGCCTGTGCTTTCGCCTCCTTTTCTGGGTTGATGAATGTTTCCTGAACGGTCGTCGTTCCCTCCTTGATTGCGTTCGCCGTGGCTCGCAGCTCGAAAATCCTCTGTTTGTCGATTTCGTCGAGAGACTTGACGCCGAGATAGAGGAAAATCTGCTCCTGAGTTACGCCGAGTTTCTTGAAATATGCGAGGACGTTCTGTCTGCTCGTTTCGAGGTCTATCGACTGACCGAGGGCGACGTTCTTTACCTCGTTGATGATTTTCTTTGTTACCGCTTTCGGGATAACAGACAGGACGGCGTTTCTGAATGCGATTGCGGAGGCGGCATTACCCGTAACGATTTGCATATCCTGAGAATATGTAAATCCCTTTTTCGTCATAATCGAGCGGGAGACCTCCTTGCAGACGGCGACGTTCGATTCGAGGTCGTGGCACATTGCCTGAGCGGTTATCATGCGCCCGTCATTCCCGACGATTCGTGTCTGAATGCGGAGGTTTCCCCATGCCGAGGCTATAATCTCAGCCATACGGACGGACAGTCCCTCGATTACAGAATCGTTCCCGTCCTTATCCTTTCGGCGGAGGACGTAGAAACAGTCCTCGGCGGTCTCTTTGTCCATTGTCGCATAGGTGGCGATAGTGTTCAGGACACGGGGCAGGTCTCGTGGATACTGCTTTGCGGTCGAAATTTGAATATCGACCTCTGCTCGGTTGATTGCGGAGATTACGTCCGCCTGTTTGATTTCGATAATTTCGTTTTCCATAAAACTCTGTTATTTAGTTATGCCCTCTGACTGCTTCGGGCTTTGCATTTCGTGATAATAAACTTTGAATTTCCGACCGTCGGGGGCTTTCTCCCAATAGTCTTTGATTTGGAATCCCTCGTCTCTCAGTTCGGAGACGACCTTTCGGAAATCTACGGTATGTCCGATTTGATTTCCTGTCAGCGTCGTTAAACGCTCGCCCCGCTCGAACGCCTGTTTTATCAGGAGTTTCGGGGACTTCGTGTCTGATTGTTCCATAATTACCTCCTTTTGTGTCGAATGATTTGTTCAGCCTTTCTCTCGATTTCCTCGTTCGTCTGAACTCGGTGTTCGAGCATCCATTCTTCCAACTCCGATTTTTTGAAATAGAGTTTTCGGTCTTTCTTGTAATGTGGGATTTGTTTTGCGCTCGTCAGCCTGTAAAGATGTTGAACGCTGAATCCTGTGAAAATCGCCGCCTCCTCAACGAGGAGAACAGGTTTAGCCGCTATCAGAGATAGACGCTCGATTCTGTCGAGTTTGTCTGTCATTTCTTGTTGAAATTCCTGTCCCATAATCTCAGATATTTTCGTCCTCGTCGTTCTCCTCGAAATCAATCTCAGAGAACAGCCCGATTTTGTTTAGATACTTACCCGTGAATACACAGGCGACCAAAACCGCCATGGCAACCGACTTTATAGCCAGCCAGCGTCCGAACGGGAGAGGGTTGCTCGGGTCGTCGTCGCCTGCAACGAGCATAAACGCAAAGAACCCTATCCCGAACAGGAAGTAGAGCAGTGAATACTGTCTGACCTTTTTCCAATTCACTTTCATAGCGTTTCCGATTTAAGATTCAATAATTCAGAGCGAACTCCAACCTCTATGATTTCCTGATACTTTCTCAGGAGACGGACGAGACGCCTGTTCTCCCCGTTCAGTGCTTTGTTTGAGGTTTCAAGTGCCTTGATATACTGTTCGTCCGATTTGTTGTCCCGAGAGACGGACGGACGAGACGGAACGTCAATTTCAGGAAACGAGATACGAACCTCGACGGAGGAACGCTCGACGGTCTTTCTGACAGAACGTCCCGAGTTCCTCTCCTCGGTCGTTTTAGTCCGTCTCGCTCTACGCTCCCAATATGCGTCCATGTACTTTTTGTTGTACTTATATTTTGCTCTTTGAGCCTCGGGAGACAGTTTACTCATTTCTTGCCCTCCTCTGCTTTCAGACGTTTCTCAACACGCTTGCGGATAACATAGATAGTCCCTCCTGAATGAATGTTATATTTCTTCATCAGGTGTTCAGTTACGAGAGTACGGCTCTGTCCCTCGACGGCGACGAGTTTGTTCCATTCGTCGTAAATAGCCAAATCCCGCTTTTCCCGCTCGGCTTGGCATTCGGTCTTGAATACAGGTGTCTGTTCCATAATCGTATAATTTTGTTAATGTTAAATTTCCGATTTTACTTATTGGTTTATTTCCGATTTTAGTTCTTATTTCGTAACTTTGTACGCAGTTAAAACCGTTATCGGTTGCAAATATAAACAAAGTTTGGATTTTAGAAAAATAAATCCGATAAAAGTTACGATTTTATATATTTTTAACAATATGGACGACGTGTTAAGACGACTTAAACGAGCAATTAACTGGCTGATATTTCAGGAGGTTGCGGAGAACGAGACCGAACTTGCTGAGAAACTCGGTTACAGGAAATCCTCGTTCTCTCAGATAGTGAATGGCAAGGTTCCATTGGCTGAAAAATTCATAAATCGCCTCTGTTCGCTTGATGAAAATATAAACGGAGTTTGGATTTTAACAGGAGAGGGAGACCTGCTTATTTCAGGGGAAAATAATAACCCGAACGGGCAAAATGGGGTGTTTGTCCCCGAGAACGTGTGGTCGGTTATTCAGGCACAGGCACAGAGCCTGTCAGCCCGAGACAAACAGATAGACGACCTGATTTCGCTCCTGAAATCTCAACTCGCAGAAAAAGAAAAAACAGTTGCCCGACGGGACGACGCTGCAACCTCTGCCGCTGTCGGATAATCGGGTTCGGAAACTTTCAGAGAATAATTCCAAAGTATTAATGATATGAAAAGGATAATTTTGTATATGTTGGCGGCTTTTCTTTACGCCTCTTGTTCTTCCCCCGAGGGAAAACCATTTGTAGTGAGTTATGCAGACCGTATAATCGGAGAGTATCCGAATTTCGGCTCAAATGAAATTGCCAAAAGAGCGGTTATGGATTCTATTCGGGTTCTTGGAAAATCATATATTGGAGAATCTCCTAAAACCCTAAATGGCGTTGATTTTAAGTTCGAGGAACTATTCGAGAATGGGGATTCTGTTTCTGCTCTGTTCTCTGCTATTGATTGCATTTCCGATATTGAAGATAAAAGCGGTGCGCATAAATACATTATTACTCCGATAGAGATACGTGTCTTAGGTCGTGTTGATTCTCAGACAGCAGCGAAACTTGACGGGAATAGTATATACCATATCGACGGAGTTCTCCACGCATGGGACGACAAAGATAGGTTTCTCGCCCATAGGAATACAGGAGGAAAACTATTTTTCGGGACTTATATTCTCGACAATATGAACGTAAAATCCGTTTCAAATGAATAACAGGCTGCTCGAAATAATCCGCTATAAAACGGGAGGCAAACAGACGGAGTTCGCCTCCTTGATGGGGTGGACGCCACAATACCTGTCGAAACTCCTAAGAGGAGAGAATTTCGGGATTACGCCACTCGTAACGATTCTTGAACGCCTACCCGAAATCAGTGCACGGTGGCTGCTCCTCGGGAGTGGCGAAATGCTCGAAATCGGGAAACTGTTCACGCTCCAACGGGAGGCGTTCGCACAGGTTCAGGCTATTCTCGAACTCGAAAAATATATCCCCGTGATGTCGCCCGAGGAAATCCACGAATACGAACAGGCGGTAACGGTCGGCAGAAAACCCGTTTTCTCGCCTGAGACGCTCGAAAAGTGGCGGGAACAATTAAACATACGTCAGACGGAATTGGAGGCGAAATTCGCCGCCGCAAACGCTAAATCGGAGGAGTTATGCAGACAGAGGACAGTCAAAAAGTAATAGACCGTTTTTTTCAGGCTCTATATTACCTGAAAGAGACAAAGGTAATCCGTGGAAAACAGACTTTCACGGCTCGTTACGGCATAAACCGTTGGAATCTGAACTCTCTCGAAAAAGACAGGGCAAGAGACATTTTTCAGGCTTCTTGGCTGTCCTATCTCGTCGAAGATTACGACGTCTCAGCAGAATGGTTGCTGACAGGACGGGGCGAAATAATGTCCCGAAAAAAGAAAATCAGGACGAGCGACTGAACGTCTGTCCTGATTCTGTTTTATTCCTTTTCGTCCGATGTTATATCAGGCGGTAGAATCGTCGGTATCGAGGCGACTGCCGCTTGTTTGTTTTTATCCATAACCTTTGCGTAGATCTGCGTCGTTGATAGGTCTCGATGTCCGAGGAGTTTCGAGACCGTGTAGATGTCCGTTCCAATGTCAAGCATAAGCGTGGCGAACGTGTGCCGGGCGCAATGAAACGTAATCGTCTTATTGATTCCCGCTCTTGCCACCCATAGTTTGAGAGTGTTATTTGTGCAGGACGGGGAATGTATGTCGGTAAATACGTGTTCGTCGGGGAGACCTTGTTCCCCCATAAGTTCCGCCGCCTGTGGAGATATGTCGAGATACTCCTGTCCGCTCGTTTTCTTCTGTCTGAAAATGATTCGGGTAAAATCCCCCTGTTTATGGATGTCCCCCCATGTCAGACGGAGAACGTCGCTCCGACGGAGACCTGTCAGACAGGAGAACAGGAACGCAGCTTTTATTTGTGGGTATTCGCACTCCGTTTTGGCGAGTTTCCGAACCTCGTCGAGTGTCAGATACATACGAGTTCCCTCCTCGGGCTTGAACCCCTCGATACCTCGGAGAGGATTCGACGAGATAATTCCCTCCTCGTAAGCTTGATTCAGACAGGCTCTCAGTTTATTAAAGTACGACAGTTTAGAGTTTCGGGCGAGTGGTTTGTCCTTGATTCGTTTCCTGAAATCGTGTCCCCAAGCGACGGCGTCGTTTTCGAGATAGTCTTTGAATCCTTGTACCCATTCGGGAGTGATTTCGTCGAGTGTTATACTCTCCCGTCTCTCGTATTTTTTCAGATGATGGAGACAGGAATACCAATTTCCCCAATTCCCTCGACTTTCCTCTCCGAGACGCTTTTCGCACAACTCCCTGTAATAATCGAAAAATCGGAGTTTTCCCGAGGTCGTGTTCTTAAACCCGTACTGTCCGTTCCTGAGTTCGATTACACGTTTCGCCCTGACAGCGTCGGCGAGTTTTAACGTCTCTTTGTTCTTCTCTCTGTCGGCTCTCGTCTGTTCGGGAATCAGGTACATTTTCGATAGCGTCAGCTAACTTTAAATTGACTCCATCAACTTTTCCAGAAGCATTCTTGTAGATGAAGTTCTTTTGAACATCAGCTTCTTTCTTTGTGTAGACACCTTCCTCAGTTTCTAAAGTCTCGACTCCATCTTCATCTTTCTTAGTCTCTTCGACTTTAGCCTCGACAGGTTGGCTTTCTTCTGCAGTAGTTTCTTCTTTATTTTCTACTTCTTTGTTCTCTGTGTTTAACTTTTCAGGGTCTAGCTCGGCCATGTTTAATCCTCCTTAGTTAAATATAGACATAAGATTATATATTACATCTTAATAAATAGACACGGCTGTAATTGGGTTTAAGTTAAATGTTTGAAATGGAAAACAAAAACAGGATGGAAATTCCATCCTGTTTCAGTCGATTCAATTGAATTTATAATGATAGTTTTAGTGGAGATTTATCTATGGCGTTCCATATAGGCTTAATCAACAAGCCGCCGACTATTAAATCTAAGACTAATGATATTCCAGTATATCCGGCGTTGTAAGTCAAAGAGTAAATCCAAGTAGCGGGGCTATTCCAATTGGCTATGGTAGCAAAAGCGAATACACCAGAGAAGAACGAAGAGAGAAAACGAAGCAACATAGTAAAAGTCATAGCCACGAAGAATGGCCACCATTTATGTTTTAAGAATGGCTTTCTGAAGAATCCAGCGACAAATGCAAATCCAAATCCCAAGATATAATCCAAAAGTATAGAAATCCAAATAGCATTTACTGAATAGACATATCCATTATCCATCAACATATCTATTCCAGCATATACGACACCACCTAGCAATCCGTATTGCCAACCACATATCAATCCTATGAAGACTAAAGGAAGCGAGGATAAGGATACTGATCCTCCATTTGTCCAAGGATCAAATATACCTATGGCGGAGCCTATTCCTCCTAGTACAAATGCGAAGGCGGTGAGCATTGCAGTCAGTGCCAACTTATAGATTAAATTAGACTTGCTAATTCTATCTTTACCCGAATAAGACTTTTTTTCGATTTTAATATTTTGTTCGTTCATTTCAGTAAATCTCTCAGTCGATATAAGATTATAAGACGAAGTATAAAAGAATGCCAATGAAATGCAATAAAGTTCCTACAACATATAAGGAATGAGCTATAGTGTGCATATATCTGACTTTATGACCCATTCCATGGAATATAGCTCCAAATGTATAGGCGATTCCACCAAATAATATGATTAGGAATCCGGTCATTCCAATCTCAGTTATTATGACTGGAGTAAAAGCGATGATCATCCATCCTAAGATGATGTATCCTGCCATGGATATACCGACTACGACTTTGTTGTTCAGCCAAAGACAATTGAAGACGGTCAACAAGATTCCTAATCCCCACTCGACTGCTAATACGACATAAACCCAAGTCATGCCCATTCCATAAGCACCTGGAAGTCCCAGGACTGTGATAGGAGTATAAGAAGCTGCTATTAAGAAATAGATAGTACAATGGTCTATGACTCTCAATACTTTCTTTCCTCCATTGACCCAAAGGAAGTGGTAGATAGCAGATATCGCGTATAAGAAGATAGCTCCTAGTGCGAATATGAACATTGTTGCGATGGCGGCAGGATGGCTGAAAGTATAAATTTCGCCGACACCGAAGTATGGTTTTGTCGTTACTACTGAATAGTAGATTCCAACTATCAGCATTATTATTCCTAAAGCTCCACCTATGATATGCGAGATGGCAGAGGATAAATCCTCACCTCTAGTATATTGAGGTAAGAAGCAACGGATGGAGATAGTCTCTAAATCGTTATAGGATAAATTGTCAGGCAAAGTCTGACCTGTAGCTTTAGCGTAACACTCAGCTTGCTTTTTCATATTGTCATATTTCATCTTGTTGAGAGTTGCGTTTTCTATATCTCTCATATGACGTTTATCTTCTTTACTCAATCCGGGAAGACTTCTTTCTTTTCTACATTTCTTCCTATAGTCATTTCTTTCTTTTCTTCCTTGTCTATCGATTTCTGTGATTTCGTCTTGAGTAGGAATAGGTCCTCTAGCTACAATCTTTTTCTTCGATACAGGTCTATCGCCTTCTAAAGGAATACGACCATCGTTTGCTCTCAACTGCAAATCTTTATCTTTTCTATTAAATATATTTTTATCCATAAAAAAACTCCAGGCATAATTTTACAACACTCTTTTTATATAAGTTTATAAAAATAATAAGCCTTTAGTTTTTTTACATAGTTTTATTCTTGAATAGTTTGCTTTACTATTTCAATCCCCACCATCTGACATAATCGACTTCCATAGAAGCGGGTAAATCAGAATCGTTTGGATTGATATAGTTATCAAACATACCACCCACAGCTAAATTTAATAGAATATGGAAGTTTTTATCGAATGGTTGTCCGCTATTTCCTTCTACACCTGAATATTGATTGCATTTAGAACCGAAGAAGCAAATATCATCGACATAAAAGAATAAGGAATCTGATTCCCATTCCACGGCGTAGGTGTGCCAGTCTTTCATATTGCTTGATAAAGTTTGATTTAAATCACAAGTTCCAGTGTTGTATTTATGTTGGTTGCTATTGTCGGCGAAGTGAATAGCTGCCGATGTTTCATTTGGAAGTCTTCCTTTAGCTTCCATGATATCTATTTCTCCACTATTTGGCCAGTTTCCATAAGTAGAAGTGTCAGGAAGCATCCAAAATGCAGGCCATAAACCCTGATAAGGAGGTAGTTTGATCTTAGCTTCTATTCTCCCATAGGTAAAAGATACTTTATTAGCAGTTCTTA
>OLXM01000079.1_pt1 | contig 18339 bp, 18 predicted proteins | sample 1673361 | NCBI WGS metagenome assembly OLXM01 (sample SAMEA103958109, study PRJEB25191) | human gut metagenome | biome: human-associated habitat [ENVO:00009003]; feature: intestine environment [ENVO:2100002]; material: feces | place: Germany | collected 2013/2015
GCAAAGATCGGGCAAGGAGATCAAGATTCTATGACGGGGTTTACCGGAGGCTTACCGTAGAATGGGTATAAAAAATGAGCATCAGTACGTAAAAATCGCACTAACGCTCACCTAATTTGCTTATTTTTAATGAATTAGCTTTTAATACTCCTCCTCGTTAAAGAAAATTATCTATATTGATTATCAGTATTTTATATAATAATCAATGAAATTTGCGCAAACAAACCGCACTGTCTGAGACGATCTGAGGCGATGATAATATGATTCAGACAAACAAACGCAAATAATTCAAAGCAGATAAAGAAGAGCCAAGCATTATCTTTTTATAATTCACCCACTTGAGTGTCCAGTGATGAAGTATTTGGTATTTTATTAGTTATTAGTTTTTTCATTCGCTCGTTCCAATCATAGTCTGTATTGAGTGAAACTGATGCGTCGCATATCGTGCCTGGATGTTTGTCTTCCACATAGTCTCGATATTCAATTCCACGATAAGTGAGAGATACTATAATGCGAGGATTCATCATCCTTTCTTCCCAATCGAATAAACACGCATCAAAATTCACAACAGCAAGGTTCTCTTTAGTAATAAACTTGATAAAACTCCATAAAAACTCATGTTCCCTACTACCAATATGTACCATCGGTTGCTTGCCTCGCAAATCGATAAGATTACTTAAAACAGAAATATCACAGAAAAGATCACTACACAAATTTGTCAGACCTCCCACAAACATATCCATAAAAGAAACATAATTATCGGCTACGGCTATTTTGGTTTCTTTCATTATGTCATAAAGTTCCTGCGTTGTATGATATGTTGTACTAAATCCAGCAATATTTACACAAATGCTTTCCCGATTCTCTAACGACAATATTTGTTTTTTTGGAATGCATATTTTATTAGAGAATTCTTGACTATGACATTTTATAGATTGAAAATACGTATATCCTGTTTCCGGATTATGAATACATAATAAAACAGGGATAGGATATAATTTCCAATACCTGATATGGGATTCATCTGCATAGTATACAAAGTATTCTCCTCGATCATTAAGATACGATTTTCCAGATTTTATTTGTACTGCTACCAATCGTCCCGTAGCCTCATGATTATCATTGACTTCCTCTATATAACCATCTATACCTGTATCAGAGTTGGAAGTCTCTCTGAATATAAATCCTATTTCTGTGAGTACTTTAGCAACATGTAACACCCCGACTCTTTCGGAAACAGAAGTTTGTAGAAATTTTGGAAGGTTCATCTTTTTAATTTAATAACATATTGTTTATATAAACTATTTATTAAGACTTAAGAAATGAATAAATATCATTTCTAATATTTGAGGCTTCCTTCATGCCATTTGTGATTAACATAAGATTTCCATTTGTTGAATACTTCGGATGTGAAATATCTGGATCAATGAAATTGTTCAACATTTGACCAATGCAGGTGCAACCAGACATTAACTCCAAGAACTCTATTGCTCCTTTGGATAGTGTCTGTAGATACTTTTCAAGTTCTGTTTTATATCCCCTTATTTTGTTATCATCCCACTTGTCAATCACTACTATGCGTTCTTTTCCTCTCCATATGGTATGCATCCTATTTATAAGATTGTTGACATAGAGATCGCTAAACGAATACCCAGCAATTACCATCGCATTACTACTTACGACAGCATTATATAAATTACCATGATAAAAATCATAGGGCATACAAGTAAGTTTCTCTGTTTTACGAAGTCCCGTAATTATAGGTCCAGCAAAGTATTCCTCATTGTTTTGTGCTGACGGGTTACTTTGTCCTCTACCAATCATTCGACATTTCACTTCATTAAAGTTTGGATACAAATACAGGTCATGGATATTAGTTTCAAACATATCATCGTTTGGTTTATCCTTATAGAAGTAGTTAATACATCCATGGACATGATTAACCGTAGACAGGTTGTTTCCGTTTAAAATGAGCTTCTGTGGTCGGAATATAGAGTCTATCCTATTCGTCATTTGTTCAAATCCATCCTCGTACATACCAAGACTTTGTTCTACTGTTGTATCATAATTGAAGTTGAACACATCCCACTTGAAGTCACTCTTAAAGAAATCCCTATACCAATTTTCTGCTCCATTATCATTGCGAAAGTATTCGTTATATGCATTCACTATTTCCATGATTCGCATAACAAACTTCCACATAACTTGATTTAAGTCTTTAGGATCAAAACTAAAACTCCGGGCAGTAAAAGGTGCAAAATAAGGAAATGTATATGGATTATGGCTATTACTATCCCATACACTTTGATAGGCTATTAGTTGTTCCATAACATGAAATAAAATCTCAAAATGAATATTTGGCATAGAACTAGTCGCCCACCAAATATTATGATCTACAGGAAATGACTTAACTAAAATTTGGTAAATATCTTCAACAATAGTTATTTTTCTATTAGGACAAAAAATATCATCGTATGGTTTTCGTACTTCTTCCGTTATATTCCATGTTGTAGGCTTAATGATAGTCGAAGGAAAATTCATATCCAATACAGCTCCTGCGCCCATAACCATAGTTACTCTTGAATTGTTTATGTTCATATGATTACATTTATATATTCCTATTGGAACAAAGATAGTGTTACTAATCGACATGTCGAATATAATTCGCTATATTTGCACAACATTAGTGTCCAATAAAAATGTACGAGTTAAAAAATCAATCACATAGTCCTTCAAAAAGTGGATAATCGAGTTCTTTGACATCGTTGAAATCAATCATCGAACAGGTCATGTAAGTTAGTTTTGTCCATTCAATTTTAAGCAGCATACTTACCCCCCCCGATTTTTGTAAATTTTCTACAAATTTAAGGACTTAATCTCATTATAAAAGCATTTGCTAAAAAATACTGATTCCTAATCTACTGCGAGTTTATGGGGCAGAAGCTCTTGACATATCCATCCTCAGGTTAGAATGGCAACCAAACATCCGCGATTGATTCCTATTGTGCTGCAACATCTTGGCCGACAACAAATGCCATGTCTATTAAATTCATATGCCGGAAATTTCTCTATGGTCCTTACGAATCTATGTCCTTCTGGAGGCTCGTTGGCGGCTGGTCCAAAAGACGCTGTAACTCTATTATCTATTGCTTGGACTGGTTACTCAAAATAATCAGGCAAAGTATAAACAACTACAACATTAAAACGACAATTGTAATTATCAGATAACTACACGTTTATACCTAGCCCGGTTACTAAACAACAGCAACCTCCCAAAAGATATCAGCCACATCCGCTGCCATCTTTTGGGAGGTTAATTCGCCACATCACTATCCTTGCAATCTACGGCGAAACCGCCCTTGTATGGAACGAAGCGGATTACACCGCCTACCGCTCGCTGCGCCTGCGGGTCGATACTATTTATCCTCCATTAGCTTGGTGTTGTCACAAATTTATTATAATTTTGTGACAGGATTCAAGCCAGATAAAAATGCAAAGTATTTATAATGAAATAAAAAGGATGGTAGAAAATTCCGAGTACGGAACTCTCTTTTTTCCCGATGATTTTGCCGCATTAGGTTCTTCCGATGCAATCAGGGCAGCTTTAGTACGATTATGCCGTTCCGGTGTTCTTATGCGGGCTGCACAGGGTATCTACTATTATCCGAAAGTAGATACAAAATGGGGCAGCGGCATTATAACGCCTACCATAGAAGAGATTGCTGAAGGTATAGCAAAGCGGGATAAGGTAAGGATTGTACCTACCGGGACTTACATACTCAATCTGTTGGGGTTGTCCACGCAAATACCCGCCAATGTCGTATTTGTGACGGATGGATCCGGACGTAGGGTCAATCTTGGAAAAGGCAAGGGTATTTTGTTCAAGCACACCTCCGAGATGCGGATATTCGCTTTCCGTTCAAAGATGATGTCGCTCGTTGTAATGGCGCTGCGTGAGATAGGCGAACACAATGTTACGGAAGAACATTTGTCTGTCATCAAACAGCATTTATCCACTGTTTTGCAGGAAGATTTTCAAACGGATATTCAATTAGCCCCGATATGGGTGCGCAAAACTTTATCGAAATTATGAATTATACGGATTTATCCCTTCAAGACCGGCAGGAAATCATACAGCGGGTACAGGCGGAGAACCACCTGAACCGCCAAATCATCGAAAAGGACTGGTGGGTCACGGCTGTGTTGAGAGCCTTGTTTTCCCTGCCATACGCCGGGCACATTTCGTTCAAGGGAGGAACTAATTTGAGCAAGTGCTGGAACTTGATCAACCGGATGTCCGAAGATGCAGATATAGCCATAGACCGGGAGTTTTTGGGTTTTGGCGGTAGCTTGTCGAAAACACAAATCAGCGACAAACTACGCCGTGCCTCGTGTTCGTTCGTCAGGAAGAAATTGCAGCACGACTTGAGAGAGAGGCTTGTGGCAAGCGGCATCAAGGAGGATAAGTTTACTGTAACGGTAGACATCACCCCGATAACGACAACAGACCCCGAAATCATTGAAATCGCCTATCATTCGGCTTTTCAAGACAACGATTACATCCGTCCTAAAGTCATCATCGAAGTGAGCGGACGGTCGATGAACGAACCGGTGACTCCCGTATTGCTTCGTTCATTCATAGACGAAGTATTTACAGATGCGCCGTTTACTGAAAGACCATTTGAAGTGAGAGCCGTTGTACCTGAACGCACATTTCTTGAAAAGATATTCTTGTTACACGAAGAGTTTGCTAAACCGAAAGAACAGGTACGTACGGAACGGATGTCGCGCCATATCTACGATATATCCCAGATGATGGATACACCGATAGCGGAACGGGCATTGAAAAACAAAACGCTATATGACTCTGTTGTGGAGCACCGTAGAATTTTCATTGGTTTGAAAGGTTTTGACTACTCCACGCTCCAACCAAAAACGATTAGCATTGTACCTCCGGCTGATGTTATTGAATTATGGAGGAAGGATTACAAAGTAATGCAGGAGACCATGATTTACGGAGACTCATTGCCTTTCGATAAACTGATAGAGAAAATACAAATGCTGAATGATAGTATCAACTCCATAGAGCATTGAGGAGCATGGAGAAAAAGAAGAAACAGCACCCACATCAAACCAAACCGAATTTCGCGACAGGCCCTTTTAACATGAAGAAGATATCACGATATAGGGCAAACAAACAATGTTCGTTACCTTACCCGATATCGTGACGTTTCGACAGACACCCCTCATTCAGGCACATTCAACATTGACTTACTTGCCACCATATATTGCTGAACGGGCGACGTCAAGCGTCTTCGGTAACAGCTTGGCATAGGTCTTTTCGGTGGCGATTACGGATGAATGACCAAGGAGATTGCTGAGGATATAAATGCTTACGCCTCTGTTGATGGCCCTTACGGCGAAGGTATGCCTGGCAACATGAGTGGTCAGACCGACATTGAGATTCAGTTCTTTTCCTATCCTGCAGAGAACGCCATTCTGGGAGCGCGTCTTGGACATACGCTGGGCGTACAATGACTGCTGATCAGTCATGTCTGTCTGCGGGTCCAACAACCTGAAGACAAATCGTTGCCGTCGCCCCGACCACCGCCTCAGTATATCCATCGCCGTAGGAGAAAGCGGCACAGTCACTTCCTGCCGAGTCTTATATTGACATTTCCTCAATAATTGAGCGTCCATATCGATGCTGTCCCATTCCAACGTAAGGATATCCGAGAAGCGCAGTCCATCGCAATAGAATGAAAAGAAAAACATGTCGAGAACCTCCTTTCGGCGTCCCGATTTTAATTTTAACCAATACTCGTGAAGGGTGTAGAAATCCGCATCATCCAAGTAACGCACTGCAGCTTCTTCTGCCGCTGCATATCTTCTCGTGCGCTGCCGCATGAATGCGCTTCCGAAAAGCCGATCAAACTCAGAATTGGGGATAATGCCATTTGCTATCGCGTGGCGCACAGCCATCTGAAAGGGAAGTACAGCTTTGTCAATGGTTTCCAGGCATTTGTTCTTCAGAGTCACTCTGCGATACTCCCTGTAAGACTCAAACAACTCCGGTTTCAAAGTATCAAGGGTGGGAGGTGTACGCTGGAGGTGTCCCTGGAATCTTTCAAACTCATCTATCGCCAGACAGGAATTCTTAAAAACAGAATAACCTATAGCACCCAACTGATAACGCAAGATATTGACGTGTCTGGCATAGGAAATGAGAGGGGTCTTACGCGAGACATCTGATGGGTTCAGATACCCGCCGCTGATTATCTGCTCCAATACTTCCGGAGTTATAACTGCATTACATGCCCCTAGTCTGGAATAAATCTTCTCCTTGAAATATGCCAGTTGACGCCAGAGTTTAGCGATGCTCGGACAACCGGCACGAGGACAATGTTTCCGTCCGTCCCAATTTTCCGGTGACACGTACAGTTTAGTGGGTTCTTCAATGCAGCGGTTACCTGCCAGAAGGTTGAATTTAAACACGACAAGGCACTTGCCATTCAGTTTTCTGTCTTTTTTTCAAGACAAAGACACCACGTGGGATGTCAGTTTTTTACGGTTCTCATTCGTTTGATATTAAAAGCGCAAAACTACTCATTCCAAAGGGATTTCAAGCACTTGTCCAGACACTCGACATCATTCTCGGGATAATATGTCCCATAAACTTTTTCCGTCTTCTGGAGGCTCATCCCGAGAAAACGGCTTAAAGTCTTGATATTCATTCCTCTCTTAGCGCAACTGACCGCAAAAGTATGCCTTGCGTCAGACATTGACATTGATATTCTCAAACCGCATAGTCTTGCGGCGCGGGCAAGCATAGCGTCGTAGTAGCATTCTTGCGGTTCGATTACTTTTCTGAGATTTCGTGAATCATTGACATTCATTCCTTCCGGCAGTATGCCGAATATGAACTTGGCATGGCGACCGGCCCATCTGGCCAGTATGCTGATGGCCTCGACGGAAAGCGGGACGACGATTGGATTTCTGGCGGTCTTGTACTGCGGCTTCTTCATGCTGGTCCAATCCGATGAAATATCATTCCACTGCAGGCGGGCAACATCGGAAAATGAAAGGCCGCAGGTGCACAGACTGAAAATGAATATATCGACAGCGTCAGCCAGAGGCTCAGCATCCCGCATACACAAGCGCCCGGATCGGAGGATTCGCAAGTCCTCGCCTCTGAGCACATGAACGGAATATTCCTGAGGCTTAATGTCATATTCTGTCAATGCTTCTTTGAGCGCAATCCCTATAGCGGCAAACGTGCTGTCGAGAATGAGGCCTTCAGCATTTGCCGCCCGAATTGCAGTTACAATCGGTTGGATAGACTTGTGCAGCGATGCGCTTGTGCTAATGCCATCTTCCATGATTTTGAAATCAATGAAGTTCCTGACAATGGTGGCATTGATATCTTCCAATGACAATCCGGCATGAGGCATGCCAGTTTTCGATGTCCTCTGGAAGCGTTCAAATGCATCAATTTTTCCCATGCTGATCCTGTAAGTGTAATCAGTGATTTCTCCTTTTGAAAGCTTCGAACGGTAAAGGGATCGGGCATATGAAACCAAGGAAGTGTCTTTAGCTTTATCCCTTACTCGTACAAAAACAGATGACAACGCATCGAGTATAACTTCGTGAACAGCACCGGTTTTATGAGTGGCGATAAAATCATCAGTGGCACTCTTCATGGCCATCAGCCTGAGATTGTAGCATCTGGATTCGGGGACTGCCCCGGATATCGACGCCCCATTCCAATCTTCCGGACGGACTCTGATGTTAGTCGACTTGCGGCTGGATGTCCCATAATGCGAATATCTGATATACAATGTAATCATCCCATCGTCATCCATTCCCCTAAACGGAACAATTCTGCCCTTAAATTTACTGAAATCCTGCATCTATGCGTTTGTATTATTGATTGCAATAATAGTAAAAATAATTGGAAAAACTTGTATTCCCATGTAATACGAAAAATAAAAAACGCACTACAGCTACCTGTAACGCGTCTTTTGAAAAACAAGAAAAGGCGGCCCATTGTAACAATGTTCCGCCTTAACTATTTGATTATTAAGCAATTAACTACTAATACTCCTCCTCGTTAAAAAAGAAATCGTCCTTGGTGGGGTAATCGGGCCAGATGTCTTCGATGGATTCGTAGACTTCGCCGTCGTCCTCAAGTTCGGTGAGATTCTCGATGACCTCCTCGGGGGCGCCGGAACGGTTGGCATAGTCGATAAGTTCTTCCTTTGATGCTGGCCATGGAGCATCGTCCAGGCTACTGGCAAGTTCAAGTGTCCAATACATATTCTCGAACAATTAAATTGTTAATAATCATTAATATAAATCAAAATGTCGCAAAAAGCGGCTCTATTTGCCCCAAAGATATGCAAAAAATCATAACAATAAGTATTTTTTGCCTAATTTTGTAGGCTTGGAAGCTGTTTCAACAACCGTACCAAAAGAAGAGCTTAGGAATATGTCATACGAGAAAAAGGAAATATACGAGGAAAAGACGACCGCGGAGATCGCTGTCCACGTCAAGGAAATCCTCCGGCTGTTAGGCGAGAATCCTGACAGAGAGGGGCTTGTGAAGACGCCGGAAAGGGTCGCCAAGGCGTTGCAGTTCCTCACGCAGGGATATTCACAGGACGGGGCGAAGATCATCCAGTCCGCCATATTCGATGAAGAGTACCGCCAGATGGTGCTGGTGAAAGACATAGAGCTTTACTCCACCTGCGAGCACCACATGATGCCGTTCCTGGGAAAGTGCCACGTGGCGTATATTCCTAATGGGAAGATCACGGGGTTGAGCAAGGTGGCAAGGGTCGTGGAGACTTTCGCGCGGCGGCTTCAGGTGCAGGAGAGGCTGACGGTCCAGATCAGGGACTGCATCGACAACGCGCTGCATCCGTTGGGAGTGGCGGTGGTCATCGAGGCGATGCACACGTGTATGTCGATCAGAGGGGTGCAGAAGGCCAACGCAACGACCACAACCTCCGCATTCTCAGGGGCTTTCCTGACCTCGGCACGGACGAGGAATGAGTTTCTGAACCTGATTAAATAGAACAATACATATGATTTGGCTGAAAAAGACAAAAAGAGACAATGAATTATTAGGATCAGATTTCAAAACAGGCGAAAAGATAAGACAAAGATTATAATACGAACTAAAAAACACAACGGTATGTCAAACAAGATAATACTGACAGGCGACCGTCCGACCGGACGCCTCCACATTGGCCACTACGTCGGCTCCCTGAGGAACAGGGTGGCCATCCAGAATGCCGGCGACTACAAGAAGATGTTTGTCTTCATCGCTGACGCGCAGGCGCTTACCGACAACTTCGACAACCCGGAAAAGGTTCGTCAGAACATCATCGAGGTGGCGCTCGACTACCTGTCAGTCGGCCTCGACCCTGACAAAGTGACAATATTCATCCAGAGCATGATTCCTGAGCTCACCGAGCTGACATTCTACTACATGAACCTTGTCACGGTGGCGCGGCTCCAGCGCAATCCGACCGTCAAGGCGGAGATCCAGATGCGCGGCTTCAGCCAGGACGGCGAGGAGCAGGCGTTCGGAAGCGGGCTTCCTGTGGGCTTCTTCTGCTACCCGATCTCCCAGGCCGCGGACATCACGGCGTTCAAGGCCACCGATGTGCCTGTGGGCGAGGATCAGAAGCCGATGCTTGAGCAGGCGGTCGAGATCGTGCGCAGCTTCAACCGCATCTACGGCGAGACCCTCGTCGAGCCGAAGGCTGTGCTGCCTTCCAACGCGGCGTGCCTCCGCCTCCCTGGAACCGACGGCAAGGCGAAGATGAGCAAATCCCTTGGCAACTGCATCTACCTGGCGGAATCAGCTGACGAGATGCACAAGAAGGTGATGTCGATGTACACCGACCCTCAGCACATCAATGTCAGCGACCCTGGCCACGTGGAGGGCAACACCGTCTTCACCTACCTCGATGCGTTCTGCCGCGACGAGCACTTCGGCCTCTATCTTCCTGAATATGCCAACCTCGACGAGCTGAAGGATCACTATAGAAGAGGCGGCCTCGGCGACGTGAAGGTCAAGAGATTCCTTGAGAAGATCCTCAACGAGGAGCTTGAGCCTATCAGGGCGAGGAGAAAGGAATATGAGAAGGACATCCCTGCCGTGTACGAGATCCTCAAGAAGGGCAGCGAGGCCGCCGAGGAGGTCGCCGCCGCCACTCTCGACGATGTGAAGATGGCGATGAAGATCGACTACTTCAACGACAAGGCTCTCATCGAGGAGCAGGCCAAAAGGTTCAACCAGTAATGAACAAGAATGAATATGCCCGCTCCAACAAGGAGTGGTTGGCCGGGAAGGCGAAAGAGGATGGCGTGACACAGCTGGCTAAAGGAGTCTGCTACAAGGTACTCCAGTCCGGTCCGGAAGGCGGTAAGCAGCCGACTCCGAACAGCGTGGTCAGCTGCCATTATCTCGGCCGGACTATAGACGGCAAGTGCTTCGACACCAGCCTCGGAGGCTACCCGCTGGCCATCAGGCTCAGGGATCTGATCGAAGGCTGGGTCATCGCCCTGCAACAGATGCGGGTCGGGGACAAATGGGAAATCTACATCCCGTCCGAACTCGGTTACGGGAGTTTCTCCCAACCAGGGATTCCGGCCAACTCGACGCTGATCTTCGAGATCGAACTGCTCGGAGTGCAGTAATGATCCGAAAAGCGACCGAGAAAGATATTCCGGCGGCGATGGAGCTATTCACCGCCGCTAAAAGTATCATGCGCTCGGACGGCAACAGCACCCAGTGGGGAGACGGCTACCCTGACGCCGGCATCGTACGCACGGACATCAGCATGGGCGGAGCGCACATCATTGAGCAAGACGGAAAACCGGTCGCCTACTTCGCCCTGCTCCCCTCGCCCGAACCGACATATTCATCAATCGACGGCAAGTGGCTTGACGACAGTTCACCCTACCACGTCATCCACCGCATCGCCAGCACCCCCGAGAGCCACGGCGTGTTCCGAAGGATCATTGAATATGCCCTTTCGGTCAGCGGCAACCTCCGCATCGACACCCACCGCGACAACCGGATAATGCGCCGCCTCATAGAGAAGTCCGGCTTCACCTACTGCGGCGTGATCGTTCTGGCCGACGGATCGGAAAGGCTCGCCTATCAAAAAATCACACAGCGATGAATCTTAAAAGAATATTCCTACTCACCGCGCTCGCACTTGGAGCCGCCACACTCTCCCCCGCACAGATCTACCCGCAGGAAGAGCTGCATTTCCGCGCTCCGGCGGTTCCGAAACAGATAATCTTCGCGGGCGACACCATACGGTTCGACAGAAGCGACCTCTACGAAAGAATGGACAGGGAACTGATCTCGTTCACCTACATGCACTCCAACTCGATCCTGATGCTGAAGAAGTCAGACCGCTATTTCAGGATGGTTGAGCCGATCCTCCGGCAGAACGGCATCCCGGATGACCTGAAGTACCTCATGGCGATTGAGAGCAACCTAAACCCTAAGGCATATTCATCGGCTGGCGCGGCTGGTCTCTGGCAGTTCACAAAGACGACGGGTAAGGAATATGGCCTCATCATTGACGCCGAGGTGGACGAGCGTTACAACATCGAGAAAGAGACTGTGGCGGCTTGCAAGTACCTTCGCAGGGCGTACGAGAAGTACGGGGACTGGATGACTGTGGCGGCAAGCTACAACGCCGGGCAGGGAGGAATATCCCGCCGCCTCTCCGACCAGAGGCAGAAATCCGCCCTTGATCTTTGGATGGTCGAGGAGACCTCTCGTTATATGTTCAGGGTGCTTTCCGCCAAAATGTTTTTCGAGACTCCGGCCGCTTTCGGGTTCAATGTGAATGATTTCGAGAAATATCCTTGCTATTCTCCTAAGGAGGTTGTCACAGTAAGCGGGGCGATAGCCAGTCTGGTGGATTTCGCCGAAGAGCACGGTGTGACCTATTACCAGCTGAAAGAGGCCAATCTCTGGCTTAGGGACAACAAACTGCTCAACAAGGCCGGCCACACCTACAAGATCATCATCCCGAGTGGAAAATAGTGTTTCCTCTCTCTGGATTACCATTCAGATGTGTTGTGGTCACTGAGCCTGTCGAAGTGACGAAGTGTAGAAAAGGCAAAGCGACTTTATGTGTAGGCGACATCGAAAAAAAAGGCAAACGTCAAATTTTGCACGTTGCCAAAATTTGACGTTTGCCTTTTTTTCGCTGTCTATTGGTGCACTCTTATGGATTTGCAAGTCATAGAGTAAATAGTACCTGTTATCAGGCACAAGCCTAAAGTGCATAGTTCGGTTATAAATAACTTAACCATTCGAGCACAAAGGCGGCGAAAAATAAAAACCTGAATTTTGGCCCACCGTGCAAAATTCAGGTTTTTCTTTTTTCACCGCTCTCACAAGCAAAATCACAACCAATCCAAATACATAAGAGAAGCGAAATCATCAATGACGTAATCAGCACCGGAGCCTTGCAGTTCCTCGCGCGTGGAGTTGCCATAGGTGACACCGCAAGTCCTGGCGCCGGCCCCGCGGCCCATCAGGATGTCAAAAGGCATGTCGCCGACAACCAATGTCCGGGATGCGCTGAATCCCAGTTTTTTCAAAGTCAGAATGACAGGTTCCGGATCCGGCTTGGCTTTCGTCACGTCATCCGCCCCAAGCACAAGCGAGATCTCCTTGTCAAAACCGAAAGTCATGACAAAATCCATGAGCGAATGATTAGAACGGGAAGAAGCGATTGTCAACACGAAGCCCCTTCTGCGAAGTTCCGCCAGAGTTTCCGGCACATTAGGAAAAACCTTAGGAGCGAGCAGTTTCTTGTTCTCCTCGAATATGTCCCTGTACGCCTCGGCGCACTCCTGAGCCTGCCCCTCCGTCAACGACGGGAACATAGTCTTGAAGCTTTCACTCAAAGGAAGTCCGATTGTCGCCGCGCAGGCATATTCATCAGCCACTGGCAGGCAAAGCTTCTCCATCGTCATCTGAAGCGTCTTGACAATGGTATTTCTGGTATCGCAAAGGGTACCGTCAAAGTCCAGAATAATAAGTCCGTTGTTCATATCGCGGCAAAATTAACTCAAATTGTCGAGATTTCAAGCCCTCGGCACAGAAATGGCAACAGTACCATCGCCGCGCCAAAAACGAAGCGGACAATTATTATACCAACATATTAATTTTCATGAATATGAAGTCAAAGGATTTCGGCTTGCTCTGCGCTGCCATCACACTGTTTACGTTCTGTGGTCCTGTTCAGGCCGCAGGTTCACGCATGGAATTGACAATCAAAAACTACAGTGGATGTTTGGCCGCACCTGAAGCCAGCCTTACGGAAACATCTGCGAGTGCAGAAGATCCGAACGCGGCCGGAGACAACATCATCGGTGATTACCTTGTCGATCATAAAGGCGAGAAAAGCAAGGTCAAGGTTTTCAAAAATGCCGACGGCTCCTACACCGCACAGGTCTTCTGGGTCCAGAACAGGACAGAGAAAGATGGATCTGTCCGCAAGGACGCCAAGAATCCGGACAAGTCGCTGAGGAATGTCGATTGTGACAAAATCGTGATATTCAAAGGTTTGAAATATGACGCTTCTGCCAAAGTCTGGAGTGGAGCCAACATCTATGACCCAGTGCGAGGCATCAACGCCTCCCTCAAAGCCTGGTTCTCGGACTCCAAGACCCTTTCGCTAAAGGGCTCCAAGATGGGCTTCTCCGAAACCGTGACCTGGACCAGACTGTAAGCTTTCTTCATAAGGACAACAATGGAACAGAATCCAACAACATTCGCCGAAAGGGTGACCGCTGAACTGGATGCGCTTCATTCAGAGGAGAAGCGCGTCGTGCTGCCACGGTTCTTCAAGTGTGGAGTCGGCGAATATGGTGAAGGCGACCGTTTTCTGGGTGTGGTCGTGCCGGATGTCAGGGCCGTGGCGAAAAAGAATCTGTTCGCATCGTTGTTCGACATAGAGGCCTTGCTAGGTTCTCCTTGGCACGAAGCCCGTCTATGTGCGCTTATAATCCTCGTGCAGCAGAGCCGGAAATCCGTCCCGAAAGAGGTTTTCGAGTTCTATCTTTCACACACCTCCGGAATCAACAACTGGGATCTGGTCGACCTGACCGCTCCATCCATTGTCGGTGGCTATCTTCTTGAGAACCCACAGGAGCGGGAGCGGTTATATTCATTGGCGGACAGCACTTTGCTGTGGGAGCAGAGAATCGCCATCGTCTCGACTCTGACTCTGATCCGGAACGGCGAGTTCAACGACACTTACTCTCTGGCTGTCAAGCTGATGTCCCATAAGCACGACCTGATGCACAAGGCCGTCGGCTGGATGCTCCGCGAAGCCGGCAAGCGCGACCGGCGCCGCCTCGAACTCTTTCTCGATGAATATGCCACCTCGATGCCCCGCACGATGCTCCGCTACTCCATCGAGAAGTTCCCCGAACCCCTCCGCCGCCACTACCTCACCATGAAGTGACCTCGTAACCTTTCACCTTGATGAACCCTGTATTTTGCCGCTGCCTATTAGCAATCCCGTCAATTCCCTAGCCTTCACCTTATGGGACGACGTATTTTTGAAGTTGACGGAAACAGTAGTCTACAGTTAAATGGCTTGCAGGCATATTCAGTGTTCCCGACACAACTTTCTGACACCTCTTCGGGAACGACACCACGTTGCTGAAACCCACGCAAGGCACATTAGCGTTCCCGCCAATTTCAAAGAGAAGGGTGATAAAAGGGCTCTTTAATTCGCTTCAATCACCAACTTCCTACCCACAGTCACTTTGTGACAGCCCTGAGGAGCATGAAAAACGGTTACGGGAAATCTTTGGGCCGACATAATCTAATGACTTCCAGTCTGGCTACTATGTTTGATACAGCATTGTAGATAATGAGACTTATTTTCATGGAAAGCTTGAAGATATGTGATAATATTCATAAATTTGTTTCGATTGCCACAGTGACCTGCCGCAGGTCGTGAACCGGTGTTCCCGGCTAAAAAAGTAACCCAAACAACTAAAAAACTTCATTATGACCACACAAAGCATCAACGGCTGGATAGACAAGCCTCTGGAAGGGTTTTATGCCCACATCTACTCTAACGGACACTCAGTCAAGAACCTTTTTGAGACCGAGGAAGACCGCATCTTCGGCATGAACCTTCTCCCCATAGCAGCCCATGCCTGCGATGTAAGTTTACTGATGATACAGGTCATGGGGACACACTTTCACGAGATTGTCCGTGGCCGGTCGGAAGACTGCGAGAGAATGAGACGCTTCATAAAGCGCCAGCTTGAGACCTGGATGAAAAAGACAGGGCGCAAGGAATATATTCCCAAAGGAATAGACATCTCAATTGATGGGATCGAAACGGAAACGGAACTGAAAAACAAGATCATCTACGTCTACCGTAACAGTATCGCGGCAGGCTTCCCTCAAGCGCCATGGCGCTACCGCTGGGGACCCGGTGACATCCTATTCGTGGATCACAACGTGACCGAAAGCTATGGGACCTGTATCGGAAGCCTCAGTGTAAGGCAGCGCAAGGCTATGTTCAATACAAAAGTCCAGCTTCCATCCGATTGGAGATACGATGATTCCGGAATGATTATCCCGCATTCCTATCTTAACTGGGATGTAGTCGAAAGGTTGTTCATGTCAATCAGGGCTTTTCTCGCTTTCCTTCATCAAAAGAAAGACATTGAGGCTCAGATCGATCGGGAGTCCTCGAACAGTCTACTGCAGGACAGGTCCGACAAGGCGCTCAGGGATGAGGCACGTGAACTTTGCCGTTCTTTGTTCGGCAGGGATTCCGTCAGCAAAGCAAGCATGGACGAACGCATGGCCGTGGCCCAGAAACTATGGGGAAACCGCCGGACCTATTCTATTCCACAGCTGGCAAGGGTCACGTTGCTTGACAAAGAGTTACTGTCTCAGGTGTTCGGCCGCCAATCCCATGGCTGAAAGCCTCCCTTGAACCTACGATGTTAAGAACCGTGCGTAATACCACCTAAACTGACTATGTCCAAAAAACAATCCCGAGAGCCAAGCCATTCTCGGACATGAGAGAGCTTTTGCAATTGAAGGGAACACGATTCTTGTACTGAACGCCTTGCAGGCATATTCAGTGTTCCCGACACAACTCTCTGATGCCTCGTCAGGAACACTATCATGCCACAGAGAGGACTGCGTGACGCACTAGCGTTCCCGCCAACTGCAAATGATGGATAGTAAATCCGGACACAAGGTCTATCATGAATATGTTGAACACACTCTAAAACAACATACAGGGATTTTTGAAATTGGCTAAGAAAACCAATGCCGCTCCGTCCGACCTATCTCAACAAAAAAAGTGGTCAGGAAAGAATCCTTGACCACTTATCGTCAAATAAACAAAGTTGACTTTAGAAGAGGTAGGCGACACCGATGTTGAACTGGCTCCTGTGACGGGTTATGTCGCCGTCACCGGTGTAACGGTTCACGAGACCGTAGTCATAGCCGACATTGAAGCGTACCATGTCGAAGAACTCGACCGCCACACCGCCGCCGAGCATGACATCGAAACGTCCGTAGTGATAGTCGTCACCATAGTTGTTGATCTTGGTGTCCTTTGAGAAACCGGCGATGGATCCCTTCACCTTGGTGTCGGAAGCAATACCATAAGCCAGCGAAGGACCGGCGTAGATCCTGCCGACAATGCCGTCTGCGAAGGTAAGGCCCGCATTGAACATCACAGGGATGGAAAGATAGTGTTCTGTAACGTCAACATTAGTGTTGATGCCGAAATAACTGTCCGCATCACTCTTGGTAGCAAGACCATAGTACAGTCCCGGAGCCACGCCAAAAGAACCGGCAAGGTTAATGTTATAGGATCCGCCTACATAGAAGCCGCTCAGATTAGTGGTCTTGGTCGTGCTGCCGGACTTTACCTTGTCCGTAGAGTTAAGGTAGCCGATGCCGAGTGATGGCTGCGCGATGGCAGCGGTTCCTATAAGCATCATGGATGCCGCAAGGATAAATGAAAATACTTTCTTCATAATCAAAATGAATATTAATTGTTCAACTTTCAAACAGTGGCAAAGATATCAAAAATTAATCCATTATTCCAAAATATCACTGAAATACAACCATGCGGTTAATTATTTCATCCAAAAGATAACCTCCAAAATATCTTTTGGAAACATTGATGAAGCTTCACCGACCGGCAAAGAAGTCCGCGAAGAACTTGGCGTAGGAGTGCCATGTGTTGCGGGCGATGAAATCACGGAGAACTCCAGGATTGACGCTCCGGTCTGACTTCAGGATCTCGATCATCTCGGCCTCTGAACCATAGACAAAACAAACATTCTCCCTGGAGAGATCAGCGAACGCCCCTACCGCCGGCCCTACCGGATTTCCTCCCATTGCCAGAGTGTCCATCAGCACACCCGAACTTGACACACTGCCTGGCAGATACGGAAACAACACAAACTTGCTGGAACTGACCAAAGATGCAAGTTCATCAAAGTCAGCGGCTCTGTTCTCGAAAATAATCTTCGAGCGAAGAGACTCAGAACCATTGGAATAAGAGCCGACAAACTCGGCGGAATCGCACTCGGCCACAGCCTTTTCGATGTCTTTTGCCATTCCTGGATCCTTGCACCGGCCGACTATGCGGACATTAAGCCCGGCGACCCTCACGGCCGGACTGGAAATAAACTCCAGCACTCCTTTGTACGGAAGGATATTTCCCCAGATCAAAATCTCATCAGACCTGCCGGAACGTCTTGTTTTCAAGGAAGGCGCAAAGCCATCATCAGCCTCGGCGACAACAGAACCATCATCACCGGCGACTGCGACCGGATGGCAGACATAACGCACCTTGTCAGGCGAGCCGCCATATTCAGAAATCAAAGCCCTCGCGAACGCGGCGGTCTCTCCGGAATGCGAGACGACAAGGCACGACTGAAGCAACTGAACCTTCGTCAGCGACCTCGACATCCAATTCTCCCCCTTGTGCGGACGAGGGTTATGGAATATGAATACGATCTCTTTGTGCCTCAACCTCATTATCAAAAAACTAAGCCGTACCATCAAGTACTGCGCGAAAGCCAGTTTGTGGAAAGCTATCGTCTCCACGAAACTGAGCAGGAATATGTCAGCCTTGAACGAATGTTTCAGCAACGCCCACCCCTGCGTCAGGTATGGCTCGTTGTCCGCGTCAAGCACATCGAAATACTCAGCCAGATTCTCCTTCAAAAATACGAAGTAGCGGTTCGGATAGCCGTTCTTCCTGTTAGCCGACGGCGACACGTAAATCT
>OLXM01000090.1_pt1 | contig 17683 bp, 11 predicted proteins | sample 1673361 | NCBI WGS metagenome assembly OLXM01 (sample SAMEA103958109, study PRJEB25191) | human gut metagenome | biome: human-associated habitat [ENVO:00009003]; feature: intestine environment [ENVO:2100002]; material: feces | place: Germany | collected 2013/2015
AGGGCTTCATCATCCTGCGCCCCTATGGCCAGGCCATCTGGGAGCTGATCCAGAAAGACATGGATGCCCGCTTCAAGGCAACCGGCCATGAGAACGTGGCCATGCCTGTGCTGATCCCTGAGAGCCTGCTGCAAAAGGAAGGCGAACTGGTCAACGGCTTCGCGCCGGAGGTGGCGTGGGTCACGATGGGCGGCTCCGACAAGCTGGAAGAGCGTCTGGCGGTGCGTCCCACCAGCGAGACCATGTTCTGCGACCACTGGTCCCGCGTGCTGCACAGCTACCGTGAGCTGCCCATGAAGTACAACCAGTGGTGCAGCGTCGTCCGCTGGGAGAAGACCACCCGCCCGTTCCTGCGCAGCCGCGAGTTCTGGTGGCAGGAGGGCCACACCATCCACGAGACCGCTGAGGAAGCCGTTGCGGAGACCGAGCAGCAGCTGCGCTGCTATGCGGACTTTTTCGAGAACGTCCTCGCCATTCCCGTCGTCCCCGGCCGCAAGACGGACAAGGAAAAGTTCGCCGGTGCGGAGGCGACCTACACCGTTGAGTGCATGATGCGCGACCACAAGGCGCTTCAGGGCGCGACGAGCCACTATTTCGGCGACAAGTTCTCCCGCGCCTACGACGTCACCTTCGCCGGGCGCGACAATAAGCTGCAATATCCGTTCCAGACCTCCTGGGGCTCCACAACGCGCATGATCGGCGCGGTCATCATGACACACGGTGATAACTCCGGTCTCGTCCTGCCCCCGCGCATCGCGCCCGTGCAGGCGGTCGTCATCCCCATCGCCGCCCACAAAAACCCCGCCGTGGCGGACGCCGCGCGCGACATTCTCGCCCGCCTCACCGCCGCCGGGATCCGCGCGAAGCTCGATGATTCCGACCAGTCCATGGGCTGGAAGTGCGCCGAGTACGAGATGCGCGGCGTTCCCCTCCGCGTAGAGATCGGTCCGCGCGACCTTGAGGAAGGCAAGTGCTGCATCGTCCGCCGCGACAACGGCGAAAAGGTCCCCGTCGCGCTGGAGAGCCTTGAGCAGTCCGCCGCGCAGCTGCTGGACACCGTCCACGACAGCATGTTCGCCGCCGCGAAGCGCAATCTGGAGGAAAACACCTTTGAACTGGACAGCGTGGAGAGCGTCCGCGACATGGTCGCCTCCCGCGGCGGCTTCGCCAAGACCAAGTGGTGCGGCGACCTCGCCTGCGAGCTGAAAATGAAAGAGCTCGCCGGCGTCTCCTCCCGCTGCATGCCGCTTCAGCAGTCCGGCACCACCGGAAAATGCGTCTGCTGCGGCAAGGAGTGCAAGACCGATATCATCTGGGCCGTGGCGTACTGACGGAACAGATACGATCGAAAAACAAGGGAGACCGCAGGTGCGGTCTCCCTTGTTTTTCGTCCGCCGCTCTGCGGCGAAGCCTCCATTTAAAGATGTGATCCCGCCCGGAGCTTCAGGCGGGATCAGGCTTTTTCGCATCTCACGGCAATGCGGCTCGCGCCGCCTGGGGTGCAGGTGAAGAGGGTGAGGTCCCATGCGCTGTCGCGCATTTCGTCGACGGCGGTCGGGCGGAGGGTCGTGACCTCGGCGACGGCGTAGGTGTGCGTTTCTCCGGCGGCGTCCGTGAAGATCACGGCGTCTCCGGCCTCGAGCGCGCCGATCGCGCCGAAGTGGCGGCGGAAATTATGCGCCGCGATGCAGAGCCCGCCCTCCGCCGCGGTCCCGGCGTAGCGGCAGGGCGACTCCTGAAGCGCGGGGTAGCTCCACTCCGCGCGGACGGGCAGCTCCAGCGCGAGCGCCGGGATCGAGAGATAGCCGATATAGCGCACGCCGTCAAGCTCCACGACGGGTTCCTCCGCCGGTGTCTCCTCCAGCTCCGGCGGCTCCGCCGCGCGCTCGGCGACCGCCTCCGCCAGAACGGGCAGCACCGCGTCCGACGCTGCGGCGGCTGCCCGCGCCTCGGCGTCGTTATGGAGCAGCAGCGCAAGCGCCGCCGCCACGCAGAGCGCGCCGAGCGCGATCAGGATGTTTCCGATTCGCTTACTCATCCCGCCGCCTCCTGCACCCTATCCCCGCGGCAGCGAGCGCGAGCCCCAGCACCGCGAGCACCGGGACGGGCCAGCGCAGCTGCCCCGTCTGGGGCAGCGTTTCGTCCGCGCCGGAGGGCTTCCCGGTCGGCGCGGGCGTCGGGGTCGGGGACTCGGAGGGCTCCGGTGACGGGACCGGGGTCTCCGTCGGCTCCGGGGGCGGCTGCGGCGAAGGCGTGGGCGCGGGCGTCGGCTCCGGGACCGGGGCGGGCGGATCGGGGAGGGCGCTCCGCTCGATTTTCGGCAGCGCCGCGGCGTCATAGTCCCAGCTCTCCCCGTCGGCATTGAGCGCCGGGAGCGCGAGCAGAGCCGGTGCGCAGCGGTATTCCCAGCCGCCGGACACGGCGGCGTCCGCCGTCACGAGATAGAGCCCCGGCACGAGTCCCGAAAACGCCGCCGCGCCCTGCGCGTCCGTCGTCTCCGCGGCGCAGGGGACGAGATGCTCCGCCGACACAAATCGCGCGAGGGCGTCCGCCGCCGCGGCAAGGTCCTGCGCCGCGTTGAGCGCGCCGAGGTCCGCGCCGCTCGGCGCAAATCCCGCCGTCAGCGCCCAGTGCCCGAGCCCGTCGAGCTCCGCGGCGCGGTAAAGCGCGAAGCGCATCCCCGGAACGGCGGCGCCGTCAAGCCTCGCCGTCAGCGTCAGAGTGCACGGCGTCTCCGGGTCCGGGCGCGCGAGCGCCAGCGTCCGGAGCGGGAGGAGCAGCGCCGCCAGCAGCGCCGCGAGAAGCGTAATCCGATTTTTCCGGCGGCATGTCATGACCCGGTCTGCCTCCTTTTCGCTTTTTTCTTCTGATAACGCCCGCGAGGACCCACGCGAGGGCGAGCACCGCGGCAGCCGCGAGCGCCCAGAGCGCATAAGCCAGTTTGCCCTTCCAGCCGAGGCTGCGGACGATCTGCTGCGCCGTACTGACCTGCTGTACCGTCTCCTCCGGCTCATCGGCGCAGCGCGCGCCGCGGACAAGCAGCCGGTGGGTGTTGACGCCGTAAGGCGTGCAGGTGAGCAGCGTCACATAATCGCCGTCCCCGGCGGGCAGCAGGCTGTCCACCCGGTCGGGCTCCACAACGGCGATGTTATCGACGGCGTAAGTCAGCCGCTCGCCGAGAATATACAAACAGAATTTGTCCCCGACCTCGAGCCGGTCGAGGTCCGTAAACAGCAGCGCGCTCGGCAGTCCGCGGTGGCCCGACAGCACGCTGTGGGTCCCCGCACCGCCGACGGGCAGACTCGTTCCCGCGAGGTGTCCCACGCCCTGCTGGAGCACGTCCTCGCCCGTGCCGTGGTAGACCGGCAGACGGACGGCGATCTTCGGGATCTCCAGATAGCCCATCACGCCGCTGCCGTCCGGGTCGAGCAGGGACCAGTACAGGTCCGTCTCCGGCGGCAGCTCGCCGGTGAAGGCGTCATGGAAATCCGGGCGGAGCGCGGCGTTATATTCCCGCGCGGCAGCAAGCTCGGCGGCGTGGTCCACCGGATTGAGACTCTCGACGCGCTCTAAGTAGCTGCCGATGAGCCTGTCCTGCCGCCGCTGGTTCCAGAGGTCGCTGAACGCGGGATAGAGCAGCACGCCGAGTCCGACGAGGAAAATAAGCGCGATGGCGATCGACGCAAGCGGACTTCGTTTTTTCTTATTTTTCAAGAGCGTCTCCCCCTTCTGCGCGCGAGAAGCCCGAGCACGAGCGCGAGCGCCGCCACGGCGGCGAGCCCCGCCGCCGCCCAGAGCTCATAGCGCGTGTGGACGGAGCGGACCGCCTCCGCGCGCTCGGTCTCGGCGGTCTCCGGCTCGTAGGCGACGCGGTGGCCGCGGACGAGCAGGCGGTGGGTGTTGACGCCGTAGGGCGTGCATGTGACGAGCGTCACGAGGTCCTGCCCCGGCTGAACGTCGAGGTCCTTCGTATGGCTCGGCTCAACGGTGAGGATCTGATCGACCTCATAGGCAAGGGTGCGGTCCAGAATGTGCAGGTAAAAATGGTCGCCGGCTTCGAGCCGGTCGAGGTCCGTGAACAGCGCGGCGCTCGGCAGTCCGCGGTGGGCGGAGAGCACGCAGTGGGTGTCCGCCCCGCCGACGGGGAGCGCGGAGCCCTGCAGATGGCCCACGCCGCGCTCGAGCGTCTCCGCCGCCGTGCCGTGATAGATCGGGAGGCTGACGGAGATGCGCGGGATTGAGATGAAGCCCATCACACCGTCGGTGGAAAAGGCGAGCTGGCTTAAATAGTCGGCGTCCTCCTCCGGCGTGATGGCGGCGAAGGCGTCCGGCACGCCCTTGCCGGGCAGCGTCGCGTTATAAGCCGCGGCGCGGTCGAACCATTCGCCGTAGTCCGCCTCCGGCGCCTCGGCAACGGCGGCGGTATAGTCACGCAGCAGCGCGTCGCTCCGCCGCCGGTTCCAGCGGTCGCTGAGCAGCGGATAAAGCAGCAGAGAGAGCCCGACCAGAAACACGAGCACAAGCAGCGCGATATAAAGTTTCCGCAGTCTCATGGAAGGGCTCCCTTTTCAGCTTTTCCTCACTCCTCGCTGCTCTTGCGGCGGCGGAGGAAGAGGAGGAGGACGGCGGCAGCCATGAGGACCACGCCGCCGGCGGTGAACAGCGCGGTGCCGACGCCGCCGGTGGTCGGCAGAATCGGGGTGGAGCTGTTTTTCAGACCGAAGTCGAAGCGGTTGAGCTCCGCGGCGTTGATGCTGCCGCCGGTGACGAGCAGGCGGTCGTCCGTATGGACGGGGACGATGTTGCTCGCGCCCGCTTCGAGATGACCCGTCAGCGCCTCGCTGACGCGCGCGGCGGAGAGCTCAAGGCGGAAGTCGCCGTTCGGGGCGTAATAGCCGCTGGGGACCGTGGTCTCCTCCAGATAATAAGCGCCGACATCCAGCCCGCGGACAACGCAGGGGGCGGTGAGCTCCGTGACGACAGTCTCCGCGGCGTCATCGACCGTGGCGGGGCGGTAATAGTCCCCGTCCTTCACAAACTTCAGCGCGGCGGTGTGGGCGGCGTCGCCGTAAACGGTGAAGCCCGCGCCCGCGACGGGCTTGAAGGGGGAGTTTTCGTCGTTCGGGTCCACGCGCTCGGTGGAGTATTTGCGGAGCTCGAAGGCGTAGTTATAAACGGTGGTCTCGCTCGCGGACGTGGTTTTTTTGTTCTCCGGCTCAAGGTCCGTGGCGTAGGTCAGGCTGGCGGCGTTTTTCGCGTACTGCGTGGTAGTGGTCCCGGCGTCCGCGGTGCGGAGCGTCCGCGCCGCTTCGGGCATCACGACGGCGCTGTAGCGGACATAGACGTCCACGGTGCCGGCGGCGGCGGAGAGAACGTTGCCGTAGTTGAGGGTGAACTCCACGGTCTGCTTGCCGTTTTCGTAGGCGCTGACGGTCTCGGTGAGGGCGCCGGCGACCTCGTTCTCAAAAAGGCCCGTCGTCCCGGCGCGGTAGACCTTCGCGCTGCCGGAGACGTATTTCAAGCCGTCGAGCTTGTCGGTCAGCGTGAGCGTTGACATGTCGTGGATACCGGTGAACTTGGGGATCTCGACGCGGACATAAAACTGCACGGTCTCGCCGACGGGGGCGGCGGCGCTGGACTTCCACGTTGCGCCGACATTTGTGTCGTCGCGGACGCGCTTGCTGATCTGCGGGGCGCCGGCAGACTTTGCATTCATTGCGGGTGTCTCGCTGTCGAGCAGCACGCCGCCGCCATAGACGGAGACCGCGCCGTCCTTCACGCGGACGAACACGCTCATGGGCTTATAGATCTTGCTGTTGCCGGGGAGCGTCTCGACGAGGAGCAGATAATAGCCCGGCTCGAGCGTCAGGGCGGCCTTGCCGTCCCCGTCCGCGGTGACGGTGGCGGACGGTGCCGGCAGCGTGCAGCCCTGGTGATTTGCGAGAACGCTTGCGGCGTATGCACCGAGCACATTTGCGATCTCAATGTCATCCATGCGGGTCATAACGTCGTCGAGCGGCTCGTTCGGGGTGTGGCGGTAGTTTCCCAGCGCGGTGCCGAAATCGCCGTAGTAAACATAGCTGTTGTAGCTGGCATCGTAGCTGATGAGGCGGTAGGCCTTGACGGTGTCGCCCGGGGCGATCTCGCCGACGGTGACGGTGGGGGCCGTGACCGTGACGGCTGCGGGGTCCCCGCCTTCCGCCGCGGCGGTCACGCCGAGGGCGAGGACGAGCGCCAGTGCAAGCACGAGCGCCAGAAGTTTTTTGATTGAGGTTTTCATCTGTTTTTTTCGTTCCTTTCTTTGTTTTATGGGAAAGCTTTTTATCCGATCCTCCCTGAAAAGGGGGTATCTCACCGTTTTCTGCGCCGCAGCGCGGGCAGCAGCCCCGCCGCGGCAAGCGCCATCAGCGCCGCGCCGAGCGCCATCATGGGATAAATGCCCGGTCCGCCGACGCTCGGAATGACCCAGAGCGGCTCGTTCCGGACCGTCAGCGTCCAGCAGCCGCCCTCCGGACCGGAGAGCGACCATAGCGGGAGCGCCTCCGGCTCCAGCAGCGTTACCTCACCGCCGGAGATGCGCAGCGTTGCGATCGCCGTGCTCCGGACAAAGCCTGCCGGGGCTTCCGTCTCCTCGATGGTATAGTCGCCCGCAGGGAGCGCGTCGAGGCGGACGCAGCCCTCGCCGTCCACGGCGAAGGAGCCGTAGGGCTTATCGTTGCGCCAGAGCGTGAACTCCGCGCCGGTCAGCGCGGCGCCGCCGGGGTCGGTCTTGCGAAGGAGCAGGCTCATCCGGGATCGGTTCGCGATCGCGGAAACGGCAGAGCCGTCCGCGGCATAGACCGCGGAGCCCGTCGCGCGCACGACGACGCGCCACTGGTCGCTGCGCGCGGCATAGCCCGCGGGCGCGGCGGTTTCACGCAGGTAGTAGGTCCCGACGGGCAGGGGCTCGAACGCCACGATCCCGCCGGCGTCGCTCACTGCTGCCGCCACAGCCGTTTTGCAGGCGGCGTCGGCATAAAGTGTGAACTCCGCGCCCGCGAGCGGACTGCCCTGCTCGTCCGTTTTTGCGAAGCTGACCTCGCCATGGACGAGCGCGTTTTCCACGCGCAGCAGCAGCGCGTCGGCATAGCGCGGCGTGCCGTCCGCGGCGGTCTGCACCGGCTCGGTGTCGAAAAATTCGCTGCCGCACCAATACTGCGGGTCGAGGTGGGTCACGACATAATCGGCGTAGCCGTCCGCTGCGTCCGCGCCGGGGTCATAAGCCGTGGCGCCGATCAACACCTCGCGCAGCGCATACTCCGCGATGTGTCCGTTCTGGAAAAGCGGCAGATCGGTCCATGTATAGCTCCAGCCGTTCCCGTCGCTCAGCACCTGCGTGTATTCCGCGCCGATCATCCTCGCGCCGTTGCGCCAGAGCTCCACGGCAACGGAGTCCTCCTCCGCCGCGCCGCCGGACCAGAGCTTTTCCGCCGTCACGGACACATAGCGCCGCGAGGCGTTGCGCAGCGTGTAAACGCTGCCGGAGCCGCTGAGCCAGCCGCCCTCCGGCGGCTCGGCGTCGCCGGCGTCCGTCACCTCGGCGGAAAACGCGACCGCGCCGTCGTCCGTGACGGTGAGCGCGAGCTCCGATGCGCCGAAATAGCCGACGGGCACGTGCTCGCGCAGGGAGTAGACACCCTCGGTCGTGCCGTCCAAGGGCGAGAGATGGAGATAGAGCCAGCCGCCGGCGTCCGTCTCCAGCACGCCGTCCGCCACCGCCTCGGTGTATTCGCCGAGATAATCAGTGAGCTCCCCGGTCACCATGTCCGGGTCGAAGGCAAAGTAGCGCGACGTGCCCGGCACGCGGTAAACGGCGAGGGACGCCGCCGCGCTCTGGACTGTGAGGGTCCCGTCATCGGGCGCGTCCTCCGCGGGCTCCTCCTCAGTTGGCTCCTTGGTGGTTTCCTCCTCAACGGGCTCCTCCGGGGGCGCCGCTTCCCCCGGAACATCCGGGATATCTTCGGCCGGCGCACTCTCCGCCGGCTCGGTCTCTGTTTCTTCTTCGGGCTCGTCCGCCGCGGCGTCGGCGCGGGAGAGGGTGAACCGAACGCCCGCGATGCCGGTGCCGGTGCCGTCGTCGATCTTGTGCAGCGTGAAAAGCCCCGCCTGCACATAGAGGTTTTCAAACGCCACGGTCTGCACGGCGGAATCAGGAACGTCGTTCGGATAGCTCTCCGCCGTCACCGCGACGGGACCGGTGTAATCGAGGAAGCCCGCCGTCTCCGCGGCGCTGCCGCGGATGGCGTACTGCGCGCTCTGCTGCCAGTCGCCGGAGAGGGCGTAGCCCTCCTCGCCGACGAGATATTCGCGCCCCTGCCGCACCGGGAGGGTCCATGTATAGGTGTCCGTCTCCTCGTCATGGCTGTTCGCGCCGGAGAGCTCCAGCGTAAAGTCCGTGACGGTCTCGCCCGTCTCGGCGTCAATGTGCGTCACGGTGCCGCTCCATGTCTCCTTGACGGCGGCGATCGCGGCCGCGTCGCCGGCGAAGGTCTTCGTCACGGCGAGCCGCCCCGCCTTCGCGACGAGAATGCCGTCTAAATGCCAGCCGTCGTGGGGCTCATATTTGAGCGTTGCCCATCGGACCTTGAAGCGTTCCGTCGTCAGATCCTCGTAGGGGATCTTCACCCCGTCGATAAAAATGGCGGAGTGGTTGCTGCGGAGATAGGCTAAAACGTCCTCGTCCGTCGGCAGATTCTCCAGCGTGACGCCCTGAAGGGGCTCCGTCGTCATGCCGCGGATCTGGGCATCCACGGCGTAAGCCGTCGCTGCGGCGTCGATCTTCGCGGTGAGCAGGAAGGGCGTCGTGGGTGAGAAGTCCAGCGAATCCATGCCAAACACGCGCGTGCCGAAGATCACAGGAGTATAATTCGCGCTGCCGTTGCCCGTGGCGTAGCCGTCCGTGAGATTATCCGCGACCTCGCAGGTCTTGTTAAGGTAAAGGTTGACACTCTCAATGCGCGCGGATGCGTCCGCCGCATGCCACGCCGCGCGCAGATCGACGACGCCGTCGCCGTCGGCGTCCAGCGCTTCGAGCTCCCCGGCGGTGAAAACGGTCCCGGCGGGATAGACCTCGCCGGTCTCCGCCTCCCAGCCGCCGAAGGTGTAATAATAGCGGCGGCCCTTGTAATCGCCCACCTGTGATTTGTCGAGCTGCGCCTCGGCGCGGTCCGTGTCCGGCGCGGCGAGGGTGATGCCGCCTGCGCCGTCCGGAAGGTCGGTCCAGTGCGCCGCGCCGCGGATCGTCGCGTCCTCGGTGATGACCTGCATCGTGGCAGGATAAGAGTACTGCGTCTCGTCGTGGGTGCTGCGGCCAAGGGGCTGGAGCCGTCCCGCGAGGGTCGCGGTGTAGCGGACGGAAAAGGCGTCCCGCTCTGCGACAAGGCGAATGCCGCGGGCGGCTGCCGCGGCATAAAACGTGACCGTCCCGTCCCCATTGTCGGTGAGCACGCCGCTGACGGTCTCCCCGGTCGCGGCGTCGCGCACGTCCCAGCGGACGCCCTCCGGCGCCGGAAGAATGCAGGTCATTTCCTCTCCCGCCCCGTAAATTTTCTCCTCCGGCAGCGCGCCCGTTTCATAGACGAGCCCGCCCGGGTCGGAGACCTCCAGTGAATAAAAGCTGTTGTCCGCAAGCAGCTGCGCATTGCCGATCGGCTTTTTTTCCTCGAAGTAAGAGGCACTGGAGATCTCGTTTTTGGGGAGGTAGTAGAGGTAGGTATGCAGCTGCTTTTTGCTGTCGCCGAGTGGAATAAGAAGCTCCCCGTCGGCGCTCTCGCGCCGGGGAAGGGCGTCCGCCCAGATCTGGCTGAGGTCGCCCTCGACCGTATGGGCAAAATAGCGCTTGCCGACGAGCGGGTCGTCCTCGCTTGCGAGGTCCGCGGCGGCAAAGCCGTAGTCGGCGTAAACGCGCTGGAGCTCATCCGCACCGATAAAATAGCGGGACGTGCCGAAGATATCGCTCGTTTCCGTAACGCGGACGGTCTCCACGAGCCGCCAGCTGCCGTTCACGGCGGCGTAGCAGCCGGCATCCACGCCCGCCGCCGCGCGAACGGGCAGCGGCAGCAGGAGAAGCGCCGAGAGCAGAGCGAGCACGCGGCGCAGAATATTCATTTTTTGCGCGCTGCGTTTCATCGCACTACCTCTCTGCAATGAAAAATCACATAAAAAAAACGGACCGACCGCGTGCTTTCCCCTCGAAGCGCCCATATAGGCGCCAAGGCGAAAAAATGCGGCCGGTCCATCATGCGGGGCGGAAGCGCCCCGTTTAGACACCATAGCTTTGCGTCCCCGTCTTTCGGCGGGTTTGCCAATGGTATGCAGTTTTCGTAATCACTACCTCTTGATTACTGAGACAGTGTAGCATAAGCCGTTCAAAAAATCAATCCCCTATTTTTCGATTTTTTTCGAGCGCCTTCCACAACATGTGGATTGACGGAGGAAAGAAACGAGACTATAATAGATTATAATATAGTAGTTGTAAATGTATTCAAAATGGGTTGTCGGCATGGGTTGTCGGCGCCAACTGTTTTTCTTATAAAGAAAGGGGCTCTTCCGACGAAAAGACGACTTCTCACCATTCCGCTTCTGCTTCTGCTGCTTCTGCTCTGCGGCTGCGGCGGCGGAGCGGAGGGCGAGGCGCTGCCCGTGCTCGTCATCGGCAGCGACGATTACGCTCCCTACAGCTACCTCGACAGCGACGGCTTCGCCGGCTTCGACGTGGAGCTTGCGGAGGAGGCCTGCCGCCGCCTCGGCTATGCGCCGGAGTTTCGCCGCATCGCGTGGGAACAAAAGGACGCGCTGCTTCAAAGCGGCGAGATCGACTGTATTTGGGGCTGCTTCACCCTGACCGGCCGCGAAACGCTTTACTGCTGGGCGGGACCCTACGCAAAAAGCCGCCAGATGGTCGCCGTGCGGACGGAGAGCGGCATCAAGAACCTCGCCGGGCTCGCCGGACGGCGCGTCGCCGTGCAGATGACGGGCAAGCCGGAGGAGCTGTTTCTCACGCGCCCGACGGCGGACATCCCGGATGTCGCCGCGGTCTACTCCTTTTCCTCCTCCGCAGAGATATATGCCGCGCTGCGCAAGGACTACGTGGACGCCGTTGCCGCGCACGAAAATGCGCTGCGCACCTTTGTCAGCGGGATGCCGGACTCCATCGTGATGCTCTCCGAGCCGCTGTTCGTCTCCGAGCTGGGCGTCGCCTTTGCAAAGGACGCCGGACGGGAGGAGCTTGCCGAGAATCTGACGGAGACGCTGCTCGCGATGGAAGCCGAGGGCTTCACCGCCGCGCTCGCGGAAAAATACGGTCTTGCGGCGGCGGAGGGGTGAATCGGATATGAAACGGCAGAAAAAAACCGCCGCCCCGCTCTCGCGCCGGGCGTTTTTTCTCCTCGCGCTCGTCATCGGCGCGGTGTTCCTCGGGACCACGTTTTTGGTCAGCACCCTCACCTGCCGCGCCGCCGCCGCAAAGACGGCGGACAAGACGCTGGATTTTATGCGCGCCCAGATTGCCCGCTACGACGGCTATAATACCGACAACCGTACGAAAAGCCTCGTCCGCCTGCTCGACAAGCTTCAGGCGCTCGGCGACCTGTTGGAGCTCAGCGACACCGACGAATCCGCCCTGCTCGCGCACTACGCCGGAGAGCAGCGCATCAGCGCCATCGCGCTGCTCGGCGCCGACGGCGCGGAGCTGTCGTCCTTCGGCGAAACGGCGCGCATGGCGGACGCCCTCGCCTCCGACGCCGTGGCGGAGATTTATGCTTACCCGAAAAAGTGTGTCCTGACCCAGTTTTCCTCCGAGGGCGAGACCTATGACTTCGTCGCCGTTTCGCGCCGGGACGCGCCGGGGCTGCTCGCCGCCTGCGTGCGCAAAACGGATGTCGCCGCAGACGGCGGAGAGCTCTCGCTCCATTCGCTTTTCGCGGACTACACCTTTGATATGAACGGCGCCGCCGTCGTCACGGACGACGAATATATTCTGAGCGCGAACCGGGAGATCCTCTACGGCAGACCCATCACGGACGTCGATCCGCTCGTGCCCCACGGCATGCAGCGCCAGCGCGACGGGCTCTACCGCGCGACCTATCAGGGCAGAACGTGGTACGGCAAGCAGTCGCAGATGCTGGACTACTATCTCTACGTCTATTTTCCCTCCGCCGAGGTCTTCTCCTCGCGGACGGTATTTTTGGGCTACGGTCTGCTGGCGTATCTCGTCCTCTGGCTCTGCTTCAGCTATCTGCGCCAGCGCTCGACCCGCGCCGCGCTCGAGCGCGAGCTCGCCTATCAGCGCGAGGTTGAGCGCTCCGCGGCGGACGCCGAGCGCGCCAACGCCGCCAAGACCGGCTTCCTGCGCCGCATGAGCCACGATCTGCGCACGCCGATCCACGGCATCCGCGGCATGGTGGAGCTCAGCCGCCGCTTCCCCGGCGATGAGGCGAAGCAGGAGGAGTGCCGCGCCAAGATCATGGACGCCTCCGGCTTCCTGCTGGAGCTTGTGAACAGCATGCTCGACATGAGCAAATTAGAGAGCGGCGAGGTGCAGCTGGAAAGCCGCCCCTTCGACCTCGGCGCGCTGCTCGATTCCCTCGGCGTCGTCGTGGAAAGCGAAGCCGCGTCCCGCGGCGTGCGCTACCGCTGCGACCGCAGCGGTCTGCGCCATCCCGCGCTCATCGGCTCGCCGCTGCATGTGCAGCAGGTCTTGCAGAACATCACGGTCAACGCCGTGAAATATAACCGTCCCGGCGGCTCCGTGACGCTCACCTGCCGCGAGACGGAGTGCGCCGGCGGCGAGGCGGAGATCGAATTCGTCTGCGCCGACACGGGCGTCGGCATGAGCGCGGAGTTCCAGTCCCGCGCCTTCGAGCCCTTCGCGCAGGAATCCGACTCCTCCGGCGGCATCGGGCTCGGTCTCGCCATCGCGCGCGAGCTGACGGAGCAGATGGGCGGCACGATCGCCTTCACGAGCTCTCGCGGCGTCGGCACGACCTTCATCGTGACGCTCCGCTTCCGGCTGGACACGGCGCGCGCCGCCGCGCCGGAACCGGAGGACGCCTCTCTCAAGGGCTGCCGCGTGCTCATCGCGGAGGATAATGAGTTAAATCGCGAGATCGCGGAGGCGCTGCTGCAAAGCCGCGGGGCGGAGACCGTCTCCACCGCGGACGGACGCGAGGCGGTCGCCCGCTTCGCCGCGAGCGCGCCGGGAGAATTTGACGTGATCCTGATGGACGTGCTGATGCCGGAGATGGACGGGCTCGACGCCGCCCGCGCCATCCGCGTGATGGACCGCCCGGACGCAAAAACCGTGCCCATCCTCGCCATGACCGCAAACGCCTTCGCCGACGATGTTTCCCGTTCCCTCGCCGCCGGGATGAACGCCCATCTCACAAAGCCGCTCGGCGGCGCCGCGCTCGCCGCCGCGGTGCGAAAATACTGGAAAGGAGGCGGAGAGCCGTGAGCGAAAAGCAGAAGATCCTCATCGCGGACGATTCGGAGCTCAACCGCGCGCTGCTGATGGAGCTGCTCGGCGCGGAATATGACTATCTCGAAGCGGAAAACGGCGCGGAGACCGTAAAGCTGCTGCAAAGCCGCGGCGACATCGACCTTTTGCTGCTGGACGTCTGGATGCCGGAGCCCGACGGCTTCGGCGTGCTGGAGCTGATGAACCGCTTCCACTGGATCGAGGAGATCCCGGTGATCATGATCTCCGTCGAGCAGGACGCGGCGTTCCATGCGCGGGCGTATGACCTTGGCGCGACGGACTTTATCCAGCGCCCGTTCGACGGTGCGATCGTGCGCCGCCGCGTGGAGAACACGCTGATGCTCTACGCGCGCCAGAAGCGCCTCACGGAGCTCGTCGGCGAACAGGTCTACGCCCGCTCGCGCGAGAGCGGCATCCTTGTGGATCTGCTGAGCGGCGTACTGAGCTCCCACTGCGGCGTTCCCCCGGATCACGCCGCGCGCATCCGCAGCCTGACCGGCGCGCTGCTGCGCGAGCTCTCGCGGCGCACGGAGCGCTACCGCCTCAGCGAAAACGACATCGCCCGCATCGCCGCCGTCAGCGCGTTTTACGACGTCGGCAAGCTGCATGTTCCCGCGGAGCTGCTGCGCCGCCCCGGCGCGCTCACGCCGGAGGAGACCGCCGCCGTCCGCGCCCACGCCGTGCGCGGCGCGGAGCTGCTCGACGCGCTGCCCGTGCCGCAGGACGATTTTCTGCTGCGCACCGGGCGCGAGATCTGCCGCTGGCACCACGAGCGCTGGGACGGCGGCGGCTATCCGGACGGGCTGCGCGGCGACGCGATCCCCGTCGCGGCGCAGGCGGTCTCGCTCGCGGACGCTTACATCGCGCTGACGGAAGCGCGCCCGTGGCGCAAAGCCTGCCCGCAGAAAACCGCGCTCGCGATGCTCCGCGCCGGGGACTGCGGCGCGTTCAACCCGCTGCTGCTCGAAAGCCTCGACGCCGCCGTGGACGCCGCCGCGCGCGAGAGCGCCGCGCCGGATCACTACCGCGACGAAGCCGACCGCATCGCCGCCGAGGCGCTCCGCGGCAGGGCGCTGCCGCTCGACGACCGCCCCCAGCGGCTGCTGGAGGTTGAGCGCGAGAAAACGAATTATTACGCCGGGCTCGTCGGCGGCATTCAATTTGAATGCGACATTCCCTCCCGCCGCGTAACGCTCACGGACCGCCGCCCCGGCGGTCAGGGCAGGATAACGGTGCTCGATATGGCGCGCCGCGGCGAGCAGGCCCAGCTTCTCGCGCCGGAGGACTTCGCCGCGGTCCACCGCGCGCTGCTGCAGACGACGCCCTACGCCCCGGACTGCGCGATGGAGGTCCACCTCCCCGCGGACGGGCAGAAAAGCCGCGCCGCGTGGCTCACCGCCCGCACCCTCTGGTCCCGCCGCGCGCCGGTGACGCGCATCGGCGCGGTCGGCTGCCTTCAGGAGCTGCCGGATTCCGACGCGCCCGCGCCCGCCGCGGGCGGCAGCTTTTCCGCCGCGATGGAGTCGCTCTCCGTCGACCCGCTGACGGGCGCGCGCTCGCGCTGGTTCCTCGAATACGGCTTGCCCGAAAACGCGCGCTTCGACGCCGCCGCGATGCTGGATGTCGACCGCTTCAAGGCGATCAACGACACTTACGGCCACGCCGCGGGGGACGCCGCCCTCCGCGCCGCCGCCGACGCCGTGCGCGGTGCGCTGCGCCCCGGCGACCTCATCGTCCGCACCGGCGGGGACGAGTTTCTGCTGCTGTTTCCGGCGATCGGCGCGGAGGAGCTGGACGCGCTTCTATCGTCCGTCCGTGCCGCCGTCGCCGCCGCGCGGACGACGGACTGGCCGGAGCTCCGGCTCTCCGTCAGCATCGGCAGCGCCCGCGGCGCGTCCTCGCTGCGCGATGTCCTCCGCGAGGCGGACCGGAATATGTATCGCGACAAAACGCGCAGCGAAGGGAGAACGGGCACATGACGATCAAAGAATTTTACGCCCTCGCGGGCGGCGACGCCGCCGACACCCTGCGGCGCCTCGGCTCGGAGGCGACCGTGCGCCGCTTCGCCCTGCGCTACACCGCGGACGGGACGCATGACGCGCTCCGCCGCGCCCTCGCCGCGGACGACCGCCCCGCCGCCTTCCGCGCCGCCCTCGCGATAGGAACACCCCCAGGCTCGCCTCTCAGGTTCTCGAGATGAAAACCCCGTTTCGTGAACCTTTTTTGGCCCAGCGCTTCCAAATCGTGTATGCTAAGGCGCGTTATGCGCAACGTTTGGACGCTGCGCGCGATAGGGTAGGAGAATCCCCGCACACGTAAAACTGACGAATCGGGGTAATCGTGTGAACGATTTCCGGCGCGCGGCAGGCGCTCTGGGGGCAAGGAGGACCATGTGAAACTGGTCGTAACGGAGAAAAACGACGCGGCAACCAAGATCGCGAGCCTTTTGGGTGCGAGCAAGCCGAAAGCCGACAAGGTGTATTCGACGCCGATCTACCGGTTTGAGGTGGACGGCGAGGAGTGGGTGACCATCGGTCTGCGCGGGCATATCTTGGAGCCCGACTTCACTCCCAACCTGGTATATAAGAAGCGCGGCGGTTGGCAAGGCGTGACCGTCGAGGGCGAGCTCGGCGTGCTGGCAGGCGTAGAGGACCACGTGTTCGCCGCCTCGAGCACCTACACCAACCCACTCTCCGCCGTCGATTTCGTCCGCAAGACGAAGGTCGACGCGCTCGCCATCAGCTATGGCACCATGCATGGCCCCAGCAAGGGCAAGGACGTCAAGCTGCGTCGCGAGATCCCCATCGCGGTGCGCGAGTGCCTCGCCCACGAGGGACTCGACTGCGCACTCGTGAGCCACGGCTCCTCCACCGTCCCGCGCTACATCGTCGACGAGATCAACGAGCTGGGCGGCAACATCCAGAACGCCTACGGCATCAGCCTGACCGAGCTCAAGGCGGCCATCCCCGCCGGCATCAACAAAATCAACATCGACACTGACATCCGCCTCGCCGTAACGCGCAACATGCGCGAGCTGTTCGCCAAGCGCCCCGAGCTCCAAAAGAGCGAGTCCATCGGCGGGGTCTACAAGCTGCTGCTCGAGCACCCCGAGAACCCCGATCCCCGCGCCTTCCTCCCGCCGGTGTTCGACACCGTCATGTATGGCGTCGTGGAGGACGACGACCGCGCGGCGCTCGTGGCCGCCATCGAAGCGGGCGTCAAGGAGGCCGTCTCCACGCTCATCGTCGAGTTTGGCAGCTTTGGCAAGGCCCCCAAGGTCGAGGTCGCCACGCTTGCCGAGATGGCCGAGCGCTACGAGAAGGCCGGGATCTAGCATGGCCACGCAAGACGCGCTGCTCGTCGTTCACGGCGGCGGTCCCACCGCGGTCATCAACGCGTCGCTCTTCGGAGCGGTCGACGAGGCGCTCAAGACCCCCGGCGTAGGACGGGTGCTGGGAGCCCTGGGCGGCATGGGTGGCATCACCGATGGCACGTTCGTTGACTTTGCCCAGGTGAGCCCCGAGAAGCTGTCGCTTCTCCCCTCGTCGCCCTCGTCGGCCATCGGCACGAGCAGGAAGCCGCTCGAGGCCGACGACTATCGCGATCTGGCACATGCCCTCGAGCGCGCCGGCGTTCGCTGGCTTTTGCCCACGGGGGGCAACGGCACCATGAACACCTGCGGCGAGATCTGGCGCGCGTGCCAGGCCGAGGGCGTGTCCATCGACGTGGTGGGCATCCCCAAGACCATGGACAACGACATAGCCGTGACCGACCACGCCCCCGGCTATGCGAGCGCGGCCCTCTACATGGCGGCAAGCGTCTCCGAGGTGTGCTGCGATGTGCGCGGCCTGCCCATCCACATCGTCATCGTAGAAGCCATGGGCAGAAACGCCGGCTGGGTCACCGCCGCAAGCGCCCTGGCAGACGAATCCGGCACAGGAGGGCCCGACCTCATCTACCTTCCCGAGAGGGAATTCGATGAGCATGCCTTCCTCGACGATTGCCAACGTCTCATCGACGAGAAGGGCTCGGGCGTCGTGGTGGTGAGCGAGGGCCTGCACAAGACGGGCGGCGGGCCCGTGGCCCCCATCCTCATGCAGACGGGCCGCTCGACCTACTTTGGCGACGTCTCGGCGCACCTCTCGAGACTCGTCATCTCCGAGCTTG
>OLXM01000091.1_pt1 | contig 17649 bp, 16 predicted proteins | sample 1673361 | NCBI WGS metagenome assembly OLXM01 (sample SAMEA103958109, study PRJEB25191) | human gut metagenome | biome: human-associated habitat [ENVO:00009003]; feature: intestine environment [ENVO:2100002]; material: feces | place: Germany | collected 2013/2015
GCGCGAGGAGCTGGAAGCCAAGGGCTACCGTTTCCTCAGCGAAACGGACACGGAGGTCGTGGTGCATCTCATCGAGATGTACTACCATGACCTCGGCGACCTCAAAACAGCCGTGCTGCGCACCGCAGCACGGCTGGAAGGCTCTTATGCGCTCGGCATTCTCTGCGCCGACAAGCCGGAGACGCTCTTCGCCGTGCGCGAGCACAGCCCGCTCATTCTGGGCGTCGGCGCGGGGGAGATGTTCTTCGCCTCGGACGTTACGGCGCTCGTGTCCCACACGAAAAACGCCGTCTATCTGGACGACGGCGAGGTCGCCGAGCTGACGCCGGATTCCTTCCGCGTCTATGACTGCACGGGCCGCGAGGTGCACAAGACCGTCAGCCGCATCACATGGGATATCGAAGCCGCCGAGAAGGGCGGCTATGAGCATTTCATGCTCAAGGAGATCATGGAGCAGCCCCGCGCCGTCAAGGCGGCGCTCGCGCCGCGCATCAAGAACGGCGAGATCGTGCTGGACGACTTTGCGATGAGCGCCGAGGAGCTGCGGGATATCCGCAAGATCGTCATCACCGCCTGCGGCTCGGCGTATTACGCCGGCTGCTCCGGCAAATACGCCATCGAAGCGCTCTGCCGCATCCCCGTGCAGGTGGAGCTCGCGAGCGAGCTGCGCTATTCCGACCCGCTCATCGACTCCCACACGCTGCTCATCGTGCTCTCCCAGTCCGGCGAGACGGCGGACACCATCGCCGCGATGCGCGAGTGCGCCGCCCGCGGCGCGCGGACGCTCGCGATCGTGAACGTCGTCGGCAGCACCATCGCGCGGCAGGCGGATAATGTGCTCTATACCTGGGCAGGCCCGGAGATCGCCGTCGCGACGACGAAGGGCTATACGACCCAGCTCGCCGTGCTCTATCTCTTCGCGCTCTATGCCGGACGGAAGCTCGGACTTATGGACGAAGCGCGCTGCGCCGCGCTGCTCGCGGACCTTGGTTCCCTCCCGAAGAAGCTTCAGGAGGCGATCGACCTCAACCACGCCCTGCCGGAGACGGCGAAGACGCTCGCCGGGGCGGACTCCATCTTCTTCCTCGGCAGAAACACCGACTGGGCGGTCGCGCTCGAGGGCGCGCTCAAGATGAAGGAGATATCCTATATCCACGCGGAGGCTTACGCCGCGGGCGAGCTCAAGCACGGCACCATCGCCCTCATCGACGAGGGCACGCCCGTCGTCGCCCTCTGCTGCAATGAGCAGCTTCTCGACAAAACGCTCAGCAACGTCATCGAGGTCAAGGCGCGCGGCGCGCGCGTGCTCGCCGTGGCGTTTCAGGGCGACCGCCGCGTCGTTGCACAGGCGGACGACACCATCTTCATCCCGCGCGTGAACACGCTCTTCGCCGCGGCGCTCGCCGTCGTGCCGATGCAGCTGCTCGCTTATTACACCGCGAAGGAAAACGGCTGCGACATCGACAAGCCGAAAAACCTCGCGAAATCCGTTACGGTTGAGTGAGGCGCGGAGAAAAATGGCAAACGCTAACGATACTTATCAGTCCCCGCTCGCGAGCCGCTACGCCTCGGAGACTATGCTCCGCCTCTTTTCCCAGCGGACGCGCATCGAGACGTGGCGCCGCCTGTGGACCGCGCTGGCGCGCGCGGAGAGCGCGCTCGGGCTTCCGATCACGCCGGAGCAGGTCGCGGAGCTTGAAGCGCATATCACCGATATCGACTTTGAAGCCGCCGCCGCGCGCGAGCGCGAGGTGCGCCATGATGTGATGGCGCATGTCTACGCCTACGGTCTCGCCGCCCCCAGCGCGGCGGGGATCATCCACCTCGGCGCGACGAGCTGCTATGTGACCGACAACGCGGACCTCATCCTCTACCGCGAGGGGCTGCGCTATCTCCGCGGGGAACTGCTGAAGGCGCTCGCCGCGCTCGCGGATTTCGCCGAGCGCTGGAAATCGACGCCGACGCTCGGCTACACGCATTATCAGCCCGCCCAGCCCGTCACGGTCGGCAAGCGCGCGACGCTCTGGATGCAGGACCTGCGCAGCGACGTAGAGGAGCTCGATTTCGTGCTGGACACACTCCGCTTCCTCGGCTGCCGCGGCACGACGGGCACGGAGGCGAGCTTCCTCGACCTCTTCGCCGGGGACAGCGCGAAGATCGACGGGATGAACCGCCGCATCGCTGCGGAGTTCGGCTTTGCCCGCTGCTACGATGTCTGCGGCCAGACCTATCCGCGCAAGACGGACAGCCGCATTTTAAGCTGCCTCTCCGCCATCGCGCAGAGCGCTTACCGCTTCGCGTCCGATATCCGCCTGCTCCAGCATGACCGCCAGATCGACGAGCCCTTTGAGGAGCACCAGATCGGCTCGTCCGCCATGGCGTATAAGCGCAACCCCATGCGCTGCGAGCGCATCTGCTCGCTCGCGCGCTACCTGATGGCGGACGCCCAGAACGCCGCGATGACCGCGTCGAGCCAGTGGCTCGAACGCACGCTGGACGATTCGGCGAACCGCCGCATCGCGCTGCCGGAGGCGTTCCTCTGCGCGGACGCGGTGCTCCGGCTGGTCCAGAACGTCGCCGGGGGACTGCGCGTCAACGAGCGCGTCATCGCCCGCGCCGTGGAGGATTATCTGCCCTTCCTCGCCACCGAGAACATCATGATGGAGGGCGTAAAGCGCGGGGGAGACCGCCAGAAGCTCCATGAGATCATCCGCCGCTGCTCCATGGAGGCGACCGCCCGGATGAAGCAGGGCGAGCGCTGCGACCTCGTCGAGCGGCTCGCCGCGGAGCCGGAGCTTGGGCTCACGGAGGCCGAGCTGCGCGAAACGCTCCGCCCGGAAGATTATGCCGGCCGCTGCGCCGAGCAGGTGGACGCTTTTCTGGCGACCCTGCGCCCGCTGCTCGCGGGCGTGGAGCGCGCGGAGACCGAGATTACCGTCTGAACTTTTTCACCGAGAGGGAGAACGATATACTATGGAAAAAATTCTTGTGCTGGACTTCGGCGGGCAGTATAACCAGCTCATCGCCCGCCGCGTCCGCGAGCAGCACGTCTTCGCGGAGGTCCGTGGCTACGACAAGATCACGCTGGAGGAGATCCGTGCCGAGGGCTATGCCGGCATTATCTTCACCGGCGGTCCCAACAGCGTCTATGACGAAACCTCGCCCCATTTTGACCCCGACATTCTGGACCTCGGCGTGCCGGTGCTCGGCATCTGCTACGGCCACCAGCTGATGGCGTGGATGGCGGGCGGCGAGATCTGCTCCGCCGGCAGCATCAGCGAATACGGCAAGGTCACGCTGGAAAAAACCGCGGACAGCCCGCTCCTGCGCGACATTCCGGCGGAGAGCGTCTGCTGGATGAGCCACACGGACTATGTGCGCACGGTCCCGGCGGGCTTCGCCGTTGTCGCAAAGACCGCGAGCTGCCCCTGCGCCGCGATGGAAAACGCCGCGCGCCGGCTCTACGGCGTGCAGTTCCACCCCGAAGTGACCCACACGGAGTTTGGCGGGCGGCTGCTGCATAACTTTTTGTTCGAGATCTGCCGCTGCCGCGGCGGCTGGACCATGGAGAGCTACTGCAAGACCGCGGTCGCCGCGCTGCGCGAGCAGATCGGGGACGGCAAGGTTCTCCTCGCGCTGAGCGGCGGCGTGGACTCCTCCGTCTGCGCCGCGCTGCTTGCCGAGGCGATCGGCAGCCAGCTCACCTGCGTGTTCGTCGACCACGGTCTGATGCGCAAAAACGAGGGCGACGAGGTCGAGGCGGCGTTCTCCCGCTGGAACATCCGCTTCATCCGCGTGAACGCGGCGGAGCGCTTCCTCGGAAAGCTCGCCGGCGTCACCGAGCCGGAGCGCAAGCGCAAGATCATCGGCGAGGAGTTCATCCGCGTCTTCGAGGCGGAGAGCAAAAAGCTCGGCAAAGTCGATTACCTCGCGCAGGGCACCATTTACCCGGACGTCATCGAGTCCGGACTCGGCGCGAGCGCCGTCATCAAGAGCCACCACAATGTCGGCGGTCTGCCGGACTATGTGGACTTCAAGGAGATCGTGGAGCCGCTGCGCCTGCTCTTCAAGGACGAGGTGCGCCAGCTCGGCCGCGAGCTGGGTCTGCCGGACTATCTCGTGATGCGCCAGCCCTTCCCCGGTCCCGGTCTCGCCATCCGCATTCTGGGCGAGATCACGCCCGAAAAGCTCGATATCCTGCGCGAGACGGACGCCATTTTCCGCGAGGAGATGGCGAAGGGCGGGCAGGACCGCGTCGCGAGCCAGTATTTCGCCGTGCTCACGAACGGCCGCAGTGTCGGCGTTATGGGCGACGCGCGCACCTATGGCTACACCGTCGCGCTCCGCGCCGTCACAACGGACGATTTCATGACCGCCGACTGGGCAAGACTGCCCTACGAGGTCTTGGAGCGCGCCAGCTCCCGCATCACAAACGAAGTCCGCGCCGTCAGCCGCGTCGTCTACGATATCACGAGCAAGCCGCCTGCCACTGTGGAGTGGGAGTGACCCGGCTATGCTGTGCGTGATCGCGAAGCTGGATGTCGGGGCGACAGAGCGGCTGCGGGGGCTTCAGGGCGCTGCGGCTTCTTTCGGGCTGCGTCCCGCGCCGGTGTATGGGCATATCACGCTCGCGGCGTACACGCCGGAGGACGATGCGGAATTTGCCGCAGGATGCAGGGAGCTGCTGGAGAATACAGCCCGCTTTTCCGTCCGCATCGACAGGATCGAGGTTTTGCAGGCAACGTCCATCATCGCGGCGCTGCCGGAGAAAAGCGGGGCGCTGCTGAGACTGCACGACAAAATTGCGGCGCGGTACGGTCAGTTTCTGGACGTGTGGACGCGCGGCGGCGACTGGCTCCCGCATGTCACGCTGCTCTATCATCCGCAGGCGGAGCTGCCGCGGGTCTGCCGGGCGATGCGGGAGGTGTTTTCCCCGTTCACGGCGGAAGTCACGGGCATTGAGTTTTCAAAAGTCACGGAAACCGGCTATGAGATCACCGGCAGAATTGCACTGTAACGGAGGAGGAGCCTTTGACGGATAAAACCGCCTATACGACCATGACGCCGGAGGCGCTGCTGCCGCGGCTGGGGCTTGCACCCGACGCGGAGGCGGCGGTGGGGCGCAAGCTCGAAAGAAACCGCCGGGAGCTGGAAGCAATCGCAGAGACGGCTTACGCCGGCGAAATGCCGGATTTTCCGCTCTGCCGGCGCATGCCGCTGACCCGGCTCGCGGTCATCGTCTGCCTTCTGGCGCGGAAATATGCCGACTATCGGGTGGCGGGCGCGGACGAAGACATCATTCTGGACACCTTCCGGGACGTCTCGCTCCGGGCGGAGCTTTACCGCCGACGGAGCGGCGGCATCGGCGTTTCCAAGGACGACGTGGTATGGTTCCGCCACATTATGAACGGGGATGTTTTCAAGCTCGGCGCGCTGCAGTACCAGAAATTTTCGATGATCTACCTCGACGAGGAAACTATCGGCGAGCCTTACATGACCTTTTCCGAGGCGCAGAAGCTCGCGCTGCCGGGCGGCGCGCCCGTGCTCAACTGCCATATCCCGGCGGGCGCGGACCTCAGCGCCGCCGCGGTCGGGGCATCGCTCCGCCGGGCGCGGGCGTTTTTCGCGGAAAACTTCCCGGCAGTTCGGTACCGGGCGTTTCTCTGTTACAGCTGGCTGCTCTACCCGCCGATGCTGGAGCGCCTCCCGGAGAGCAGTCGCATCCGCTGTTTTGCTGCGCACTTCGAAATTCTTGGCACCTGCGGCGACGGCACACAGGCGTTGGAAAACCTGTTTCCGGACAAAAAACGCCCGGACCCGGCGCATTACACCGCCCTGCAAGCGCTCGCGGCGGAGCACCCGGAGCTTCTGGGCTACGCCTGCGGCGTGATCAGACTGTAAAAAAACGGAGGAGCTGCCGATGGAGGAGATCATTTATAATTTCCGCGACAGCGCCGCAGCGGCGTCGGCATTGCGCAGCCCATCACGATCGGCGACGATGTCTGGATCGGCGGAAACGCGACCGTGCTCCCCGGCGTCACGATCGGCAGCGGCGCCGTCATCGCCGCCGGAGCCGTCGTCACGCGCGACGTTCCGCCAAACACCCTCGCCGCCGGTGTTCCTGCCCGCATTGTGCGGACGCTGGAGGGAGAAGAATGAAAGAATATCTGCACCGGGGAAACGCCGGAGCACGCGCGCCGCGAGGGGGTCAGCATGAACCAGTACTGCGTCAACCCGCTCTCCAAAAACGACGCCGCTGCCGCCGGCTGAGGAGGACCCATCCATGACAAAACAGGACATTCTGACCCGCCTCGCGTCGCTGGGGCTGGACGCGGGGGAGTATTGGGTCGTCGCGGGGGCGGCGATGGTGCTTTACGGGCTGCGGGAGCGGACACACGACATTGACCTCGGCTGCACGCCGGCGCTCGCGGACCGGCTGGAGCGGCAGTACGCGCCGGAGCGGTTCCCGGATGGGACACGCGCGTTTCACATCGGGGACGATGTGGAGATCTTTGAAAATTACCGCATCGGTCCCGTGACGGCGGTCTGCGGCGTGCCCGCCGTGACGCTGGACGGGCTCTGCGCGATGAAGCGTGCCCTCGGGCGCGAAAAGGATCTGCGCGACGTGGCGCTCATCGAGGCGTCGCTGCCGTCGCTGGCGCTGCGCCCCGCGGGAGCCGGAGACCCGGCGCGCGAATGGGCGCTTTTCCGCGACACGCCGCCGGAAAACCGCTGGGAAAACCGCTGGTTCGGCTGCGATTACGAGACTTACCGCGCGGAGGCGCTGCCGCAGATGCAGCGCGCTGCGGAGGGAATCGGGCTTGCGCCGGACCGCGTGGCGGACACGAAATATCTGCTCTGGGACTGCGGAGAGGCGGTCGCGATTTTCAACGTACGCCACTATCTGACGCCCGCACTCGCTGCCGGTGCCGGGCACATCGGCTACGCCGTCCGTCCGGACCGCCGCGGCAGGGGCTACGCGAGCCGCGGACTTGCCCTTGCGGCGGACGCCCTGCGCAGTCTGCCGGATTTCGCCGAGGACGAGATTTACCTCTCCTGCCTCAAAACGAACGAGCCCTCCCTTCGCGCCATGCTCCGCTGCGGGGGAACGATCCACCATTCGGACGAGACGGAGCATTACGTCCGGATACCGAGATGAAAGCAGCCGGGTCCGCACCGTTTGGTGCGGACCCGGCTGCTTTTTTCAGGTCAGTTCTTTTATCATAAGGTACTCGCAGCAGCGCCTGCCGTCGGGCTGGTGAATGGCGTTCGGGTGCTCGCTCACGATGCGGAAGCCGCATTTTTCGTAGAGCGCGCGGCCGCGGTCGTTGCCCTCGATGAACTCCAGCTCCAGCTGCTCCGCACCGCGGACGCGGGCGGCGGATTCCATCTCGGCGAAAAGCCGCGTGCCGATACCGAGCCCCCAGAATTTGCGGTAAAGCCCGATGCCGATGCGCCCGCGGTGGCTGGTTTTCCGGCGGACGCCGAAGCCGATGCAGCAGTTGCCCGCAATCTCGCCGCAAACCTCGCAGACGATCATCAGCGTGTCCGGGTCGGCGAGGACCTTTTCCAGATACGCCGCCTCCTGCTCCTCGCTCTCGACGCATTCCTCCGGCGTGCGCAGCAGAAAGTCCGTCTCCCCGGAGCAGATGCGCAGATAGCGGTTCATCTCCGCGGCGTCCTCCCGCCGCGGCGCGCGCAGCACCGCCGTCCGCCCGTCGCGCAGAAGAAAGCTTTTCGGCTCAAAGTCCATAAAATCTACCTCTTTGTCATTTGAAAAATATTATACACCGTCCGGACCGGAATGTCCATATCATTCTGCGTTAGATTTCATCTGTTTTTCCGCCTCCGGGATTGCCCAGTGGGCTGTCCGGCTGTTTTGCCCCGGTGCTTTGACGAAGCCTAAGGACTCGTAGAGCCGGATCGCGGGGGTGTTGTCCACGTCCACGTGGAGAATCATTCTGTGGGGGCTGTTTTTCGCCATCGCCTCCGCGAGCAGGCGTCTGCCCCAGCCGCGGCGGCGGTGGGGCTCCGCGACGAGCAGGTCGAAGACTTCGTTTTCCTCAAAGCCGGTCGTGGCGTCCAGATAGCCGACGACGCTGCCGTTTTCGACCGCCAGAAGCGTGCGGAAGCGGTCCGGCGCCTCCAGCACCCGCTCCCCGGTCCAGTAGACGTCCCGGCTGTGCAGGGCGCAGTACTGCGCCGCATAGCGCGCGGAGAGCGGCTCAACGCCGGTCGTGTCGACGCCCGCGGGCGGCGTGTCCGACGTCATCAGCTGCTGCTCCGGGTCAAACTCCGCCCTGCGCCCCGCCAGCTCCGCCATCAAAAGCGCGTCGTCCGGGCTGAACACGAAATCCGCGCCGAAGCCGGGGTAGCGCTGCGCCAGATAGTCAAACGCCTCCATATAGGCGTCCCGCTCGCGCGAGAGCCCCGTCAGCATCTCCAGATAGCGCTCGTCCGGGAGGACGAGGAAGACAAAAAGCCCGGTCATCTCCCCGCCTCGGCGGACGCCGAGGACGCAGTGGCGCTCCGGTTCGCCGATCGCGCGGAGCAGGCGCTCCGGTCCGGCGGCAAAACTCGCGGCAAAGTCCCGGCACGCGGCATAGTCTTTGATGATCTCGATCATGGTTTCCTCCAGAATAAAAAAAGGCGGCATCCGGCGTTTGCGCCGGGTGCCGCTCCAGCTTGTAAAAGCCTCGCAGAGTTCGCGCCCGCCCTAAAGGACTAGCGCCTTCGGCGCGTCGCAGGCGCGAAGAAAGTCCAGTCCATTTTTCGGCGCGACCTGTGCGTGCCGAAAAATACTCTGCGCGGAGGGAACGTGCGAGCCGCCAGGCGAGTGCGCTGAGCGGAGCGTTCCCTTTCAACCGAGAGCCCAGCGTAAGCGGGTCTCGGTTGACGCCCAAGGCGGCATCCGCGCTCTCGCCGGGTGCCGCCCTTTTTCGTTTTGTCAGCCTTCCTTCGCGTACTGGAAGTCGTGGGCGTCCTGCAGGACCATGTCCTTTACCTTCATCAGGCGGACCTTGGTTGCGTTCTCGTTCTCGGCAAGCTTCATGGAGATATACTTGATATTCTCCTGCATCTCCGGGATCATGACATACTCCAGCGCGTTGACGCGGCGGCGGGTCTTTTCGATCTCATCCGCGAGCAGATGCATGGTCTTCTCGACCTGCGCCAGCTCCAGCATGTCGGCGAAAACGCGGCTGATGCTCTCCATCGCGGCGTCCAGCTCGGCGCTGGTCTGGGCGAAGCCGTAGGGATAGATCTCGCCCGGATCGGCGTTTTTCGTCGTGAAGCTGTACTGCGGAACGCGGACACTCATCGTGCTCTTGAACTTTACGTCGAGCTCCACGCTCTGGCGCGGATACATCAGCGCCTGCTCCAGCATCTCGGGGCTCATCACGGCGCCGGCGACGGTCAGCGCGCCGAACGCCTCCGTGAGACCCTGCTCCACGCGGATGCGCAGCTCCTTGTTGCGGCGGATGACGTCCATAAACTGGCGCATCAGCTCGTCGCGCTTGTCCTTGAGCATCTTGTGGCCGCGGGTCGCAGTCTTGAGCCGCCCCTTGATCTGGTTGAGCACCATTCTGGTCGGGGTAACTGCATTTTTCGGCATTCTTACCCCTCCTTACTTCTTGGGCAGGTACTTCTCGATATACTCCGGCTTGATACGCTTCAGCTCGCTGACCGGCAGGATGCTGAGCAGCTCCCAGCCGAGGTCCAGCGTCTCCTCGATGCTGCGGTTGGTCTCGTTGCCCTGATTGACGAAGCGCTGCTCAAAGGCCTCGGCAAATTTGGCGTAGAGCTTGTCCGTATCGCTCAGGGCGCTCTCGCCCAGAATGGTCATGAGCTCCTTGGCGTCCTTACCGGCGGCGTAAGCCGCGAAGAGCTGATTCAGCACGCCGGAGTGGTCCTCGCGGGTCTTGCCGGCGCCGATGCCCTTGTCCTTCAGACGGCTCAGGCTCGGCAGAACGTCCACCGGGGGAACGATGCCCTTGCGGTGCAGCTCGCGGGAGAGGATGATCTGGCCCTCGGTGATGTAACCGGTCAGGTCGGGGATCGGGTGGGTCTTGTCGTCCTCCGGCATGGTCAGGATGGGAATCATCGTGATGGAGCCGGCTTTGCCCACGCGGCGGCCTGCGCGCTCATACATGGTCGCGAGGTCGGTGTAAAGGTAGCCGGGGTAGCCGCGGCGGCCGGGGACTTCCTTCTTTGCGGCGGAAATCTCGCGCAGTGCCTCGGCGTAGTTCGTGATGTCTGTCATGATGACGAGGACGTGCATGTCCTTTTCAAACGCCAGATACTCCGCGGCGGTCAGCGCCATACGCGGGGTGGCGATGCGCTCGACAGCGGGCTCGTCGGCGAGGTTCGTGAACAGCACGGTGCGGTCGATGGCGCCGGTGCGCTTGAACTCCTGCACGAAGAACTCGGACTCCTCGAACGTGATGCCGATGGCGGCGAACACGACGGCGAAGTTGCCCTCGTCGCCGAGCACCTTTGCCTGACGCGCGATCTGGGCTGCCAGATTCGCGTGGGGCAGACCGGAGCCGGAGAAGATCGGCAGCTTCTGACCGCGGACGAGGGTGTTCAGTCCGTCGATGGTGGAAACGCCGGTCTGGATGAACTCCGCCGGGTAAGCGCGGGCTGCCGGGTTCATCGGCAGGCCGTTGATATCGAGCAGCGCGTCGGCAAGAATGTCGGGACCGCCGTCGATGGGCTGACCCATGCCGTTGAAGACGCGGCCGAGCATATCCTCGCTGACGGCGAGCTGGAGCGGGTGGCCGAGGAAGCGGACCTTGCTCTGGGCAAGGTTGATGCCCGCGGCGGATTCGTAAAGCTGGACGACTGCCTTGTCGCCGTTGACCTCCAGCACCTTGCCGCGGCGGAGCGAGCCGTCCGGCAGCTGGATCTCGCAGAGCTCGTCATAAGTGACGCCTTCGACCTGCTCGACCACCATCAGAGGGCTGGCGATCTCGTGAATTGTCTTATACTCTTTGATCACTGTTCCTCACCTCCCTGAGAAGCCGCCGCGATCTGGGCGCGCATTTCCTCGCCGATGCGGGTGTATTCCGCCTTGTACTGATCCGCCGGAACGGTCTTGGCGCGGCCGATCTTTTCCTTGGCGGCGATGCCCGTCAGCGCCTTGAGCTCAGCGCCGTTTGCGATGGCGGCGCGGGCGAGGCGGTCGAAGTCCAGAATGAGACCCATCAGCATAAACTGCCGCTCGGTCTCGGAGTAGGAGTCGACGTCGACGAAGCTGTTCTGCTGCAAAAAGTCCTCGCGGATCATCTTCGCGGTCGCCAGCGTGAGCTGCTCGGCAGGAGCCAGAGAGTCCGCGCCGACGAGTCGGACGATCTCGTTGAGATTGGCTTCCTCCTGCAAAATCGCCATCGCCTTGTTGCGGTTGGCGATAAAGCCGGGGAAGCGCTCCTCATACCACGGCTTCAGGGAGTCGAGGTAAAGGGAGTAAGAGTTCAGCCAGTTGATGGCGGGGAAGTGGCGGGCGTAAGCCAGCGCGCTGTCGAGACCCCAGAAGACCTTCGTGATGCGCATGGTTGCCTGCGAGACCGGCTCGGACAGGTCGCCGCCCGGAGGCGAGACCGCGCCGACGGCGGTCAGGCTGCCCTGACGCTCGTCGCTGCCGAGGCACTCGACAACGCCGGCGCGCTCATAGAACTGGGCGATGCGGCTCGCGAGGTAGGCGGGGTAGCCCTCCTCGCCGGGCATTTCCTCGAGTCGGCCGCTCATCTCACGCAGCGCTTCCGCCCAGCGGGAGGTGGAGTCGGCGATGACGGCGACGGCGTAGCCCATGTCGCGGAAGTATTCCGCGATGGTGATGCCGGTGTAAATGCTCGCTTCACGCGCCGCGACGGGCATATCGGAGGTGTTCGCAATGAGCACGGTGCGCTTCATCAGCGGGTGTCCGGTGTGCGGGTCGATCAGCTCGGGGAACTCGTTCAGAACGTCCGTCATCTCGTTGCCGCGCTCGCCGCAGCCGATGTAGACGACGATGTCCACGTCGGACCACTTTGCCAGCGCGTGCTGCATGACGGTCTTGCCGGAGCCGAAGGGTCCGGGGATGGCGGCGGTGCCGCCCTTTGCGATGGGGAACATGGTGTCCACGATGCGCTGCCCGCTCTGGAGCGGCGCCGTGGGCGGATACTTGCGGGTATAGGGTCTGCCGACGCGGACGGGCCACTTCTGCATCAGGGTCAGCTTGACCTCTTTGCCGTCGTCCGTGCGGAGCACCGCGACGGTGTCCTCCACGGTGAACGTGCCGCTCTGGACGGAGAGGACGGTGCCGCTGACGCGCGGCGGGACCATAATCTTATGGAGCACGGTCTCCGTCTCCGGGACGGTGCCGATAACGTCGCCGCCGACGAGCTTGTCGCCGGGCTTGACGGTGGCGGTGAACTCCCACTGCTTCTTGCGGTTCAGCGCCGGGACGTCCACGCCGCGGGCGATGGTCGAGCCGGTCAGCTCGCGGATCTCGGTCAGGGGGCGCTGGATGCCGTCGTAAATGCCCTCCAGCATACCGGGTCCGAGCTCGACGGACAGGGGGGAGCCGGTGGTCTCCACGACCTCGCCGGGTCCCAGACCGGTGGTCTCCTCATAGACCTGAATGTCTGCGCGGTCCTCCGTCATGTTCAGGATCTCGCCGATCAGGCGCTGCGGACCGACACGGACCACGTCGCTGACGTTGGCGTCCGCCAGACCGTCCGCCACGACGAGCGGACCGGCGACTTTGATGATTTTTCCACTCATTATCTTATTTTTACCTTCCTTCAAATCAGCATTAAAGGATGTCGCTTCCGACCGCCTTTTCCACGGCTTCCTTCAGGGCGGCGAGGCCCAGACCAGCCGAGCCGTCGCGTCCGGGGATCAGGATGATCGCCGGGGACGGTTTTTCGTCATATTTGCGGACGTCGCTCATCATATCCTTCGCGAGACTCTCCTCCAGATAGATGATGGAGTATTCCACCTCGCCGGGCTGTGCGATGCGGTGCAGCACCGCCTTCGCCTCCGCCGTGTCCTCCACGGGGAAGGCGTCGAGTCCGAGGGCTTTGAAGCCGATGACGCTGTCGCTGCCGCCGATTACTGCAATTTTATACATAGCTCTCACGCAGCCTTTCTCTCAGCGTCGCGGGCGCGATGCCCATGCGCCGCCCGGTCAGGACGATGCGCAGACTCATAAGCTCGCCTTCGAGCGCGCTGAGGTATTCCACAACGACCTCCGGACCGAAGGAGATGAGCGTCGCGCTTTGCAGACTCTCCTGCTCGGCGTTGTCCGCCGCTTTTTCAAAGTCCGTCATGCTGCCGCACTCCGCCGCCTTGGCGTAAGTCGTGGTGGAGAAGAGCTGACCGAGCTCGTCCTTGCCGCCCGCGATGAGAATGGCGGACGGGTCCACGCTGCCGCCCTCGATGAGCGCGCCGCGCAGGAGCTCGTCCCGGCGGGGAAGCCCCAGCGTGCGGAGCGCGGAGCGGAGATTGACCTTGTCGATGCGGGAGCGGACATAGTCCAGAATAAAGGGGCTGTCCGTCTCCTTCGCGGCGTCGAGCTCCAGCGCAAAGCAGGCGCGGTCGAGGATGTTGTCCGCCGCTTGCGGATTGCCGGTGCGGGCGAGGGTCTGCTTCGCCTCGGCGATCGCCTCGCAGAGGAGGGCGGGCAGACCGGCGGTGTCCGTCTCGGCGTATGCCGCGCGGAGCTGGTCGGGTGTGTAGGCTCCGGCATCCGACAGCAGCGCGCCGCAGCGCGCCTCGCTGCCCTCCGCCTTCACGATGGCTTTGGCGTTGTGGCAGTCAAAGGGCAGACGGAAGAGCGCCAGAACGCCGCCCTCGCCGAGCATTTCGCCAAGCTCGCTCACCTCCGCGGCGCGGCGGGCTGCCAGCGCGGCGTTGATGCCCTTGACGTCCATCTCGGACATGTCCGGATACCCCGCCTCCGCAGCGACGCGGCATGCGTCGGCAAACGTTGGCTCGTCGAGCATCCGCTCCAGACGGTCGCGGCCGAGGAAGCCGGCTTCGCGCGCGCGGAGCATCGCCGAGAGGCACACATAATCGTTTCTATTCTTCTCAGACAAGCTGCTATCCTCCTTGTCCCGCCCGTGTCAGGCGAACAGGAGCTCGGCGACCTGTGCTGCGAGCTCGCCGCGGCGCAGGCGCACCAGCGTCTCCACGGCGCAGTTTGCCTCGATGTCTCCCTGACGGACGATGACGCCGCCGGAGATCTCCCGCGTTTCGTCCGAGACGGTGAGATGCCCCTTCGGACCGAGGAGGGCATTCGCCGCCTTGGCGACCTCGCGGCCGAGCTCCTTTGCGTCGCGCGCGTTGAAGACGAGTTCCTCCGTGCCGGTCGCGGCAGCCTTTGCCGCCTGCGCCGCGAGGAAGGCAACGTATTCATCCTTCGGCAGGCTGACCAGCTTCTCCGCAGCGGCGGAGAACACCTCGGTCACCATCTCCTGCTTGAACGCCAGCATCCGGCGGCGCGCCTCCATGTCCGCGGCGCCGCCGAGGCGCTCCTCGCGCTGGGCGGCATCGCGCTTCCCGACGGCAAGACGGGCGGCGTACTCCGCGTCCGCCTTCTGGCGGTACTCCTCCAGAATGGCGGCGCGCTGCGCGTCCGCATCCGCGCGGACGGCGTCGATCTCAGCCTGAGCGTCCGTCTCCAGACGGGCGATGATCTTATCCAGTCCTGTCATAGTGCTGTTCCTTTCCGTAAAATCTGCGTTTGATCAGATGTTGATGAGCATCAGGAAGGAAGCCAGCAGGGACAGAATGGCGTAGAACTCAACGGTGATGCAGAGGATCATGCCCTTGGACCAGTGCTCGGGCTTTTTGGCGAGAATGTTGATGGACGCGGCAGCAACCTTGCCCTGCGCAACAGCGGAGATGCCGCCGCCGATGGCGATGGGCATGCAGGCGGCGAAGTAACGGCAGCCGTCGATGAAGCTCAGGTTCACGGCAGTGCCGTCCAGAACGCCCATCTGCATGATGGCGAAGAACCAAACGACGAGGCCGTAAAGACCCTGCGTGCCGGGGATGACCTGAAGGACCATGATCTTACCGAACTTGCTGGGGTCCTGCGTCAGCAGACCTGCGCCCGCCTCACCGGCGATGCCGGTGCCGCGCGCACTTCCGGCGCCCGCAAGGCAGGCGGCGAGACCGGCGCCCAGCAGGCCGATGGCCATGCCGGTGTACTGACCGTTCATGAGAGCTGTGATGAATTCCATTTTGAGTGTTTCCTCCTTGTTATGTTTGGATGGTTTTTTCTTTTCAGGCTACGTCGTAATACTTCGTGGAAACTCTGAGCGGCTTGAACTGGCGTCCGCCGTCGGTGTAGAACTTGCCGAAGTATTCCAGACATTGCAGACGCAGGTCATGGACATAGCAGCCGAGCAGGTTCAGACCGAAGTTCAGCATGTGACCGATCAGGAAAATGGGGATGAAGAGGAAGATGTTGCCGAACATCGCGCCGATGGTGTTGAACACCTGACCGATGACGCTTCCGGCGAGCATCAGCGCCATGATACGGGAATAGGAGAGCAGATCGCCGAACCAGCCGGTCAGCTCGTTGTAGAGAACGCTGAACACGGCGGTGACGCGGCCGATGCCCTTTGCCTTGCGGATGCCGCCCCAGAGCAGCATCGCGACGCCGATCACGAGCACGATGGGGACGCCTGCCATGGAGCCGACCTTGCTCACCATGCAGATGATGCCGGCGAGGATGACCCAGAGCGCAACTTCATAGAAGATGCCGTCCGCGATCTCGCCGTGCTTCATTTTCTGGACAAAGCTGATCACAAGACCGGTGTTGAGCTGGATTGCGCCGAGCGCGATGGCGCCGATGAGGACATAGATGCTGTCGTTCAGCGGGCTGAACAGCGCCGGAAGTCCCTGCCACGTCGTGTCCGGGTTGATGATCTTTGCAATCTGGAGCGGCGCATCGGCGAAGAAACCGCCGGTCACGGCGCCCATGATAAAGGTCGTGATGCCGCACCAGAGCATCAGGCGGCAGAAGCTGAGCGTGCCCTCCCGCGGGCGCATCTTGCGCATCGCGACGAGCGCGGCGAGGATCATCAGCAGGCCGTAGCCCATATCCGCCATCATGATGCCGTAAAACGGGATGAAGAACGGCGCCATCAGCGGGTTGGGGTCCACCGTACCGTACTGGGGGAGGGAATACATGTTCGTGACCATGTTCAGGCCGTCGGTCACGCGGTTGTTGTGGAGCTTCACCGGGACGTCGGGATACTCGTCCTCGGCGGGGTCGGCGAAGTCGTAGGCGCAGTCGCGGCTGGCGAGCAGCGCGGAGACCTCCGCTTCGCGGTCGGCGACCGCCCAGCCGCTCAGCAGAACGGTCTTCTCCGTTCCGACGAGCTTGTCCGCGGCTTCTGCACGGTCCACCTTTGCGCCGGCGCGGTCAAACGCCATGCGCAGCGCGCCGCGCTCCGGCGCAAGGGCGGTGATTTTTTCAAAGGTTTCCCTCTGCTTTGCGTTCACGTCCGCAAGGGCGGACTCCGCCGCGGCGAGGTTCTCCTTGGCGGTGCCGTGCTGCTCGCCGTAAGCGGGGGCGGCGAAGCCGTGCTCGCGCAGGAGCTTCGTGATCTCCTCCGTCTCCGCGCGCAGGCAGACGACATAGACATAGCGCGCCGCGTCGTCTGCGCCGACCTCGAAGAGCTGGGCGGCGCCCTCGCTCAGCGCGGCGGAGAGCGCGTCCATATCCGCGCGGGCGGGGAGAAAGCCGAAGAGCACCGCCGTGTGGGCGGTCCCGGCGCAGTCGAGCGGGAGGGGGCAGCTCTGCCACGGGCGCAGCGCCTCCAGCCGCAGCTTTTCGCGTGTCTCCGCCGAGGCGAGGACGCGCATCTGCTCCTCAAGGGCGGCAAGCGTGTGCGCACATTCGGCGGCGCGGGCGTCGTCCTCCCCGTCGAGCAGGCGGGATTTTTCGAGCGGGGGCTTTGCGGAGAGCATCGGCTTTTTTTCCGGGGCGTAGCGGTCTAAAACCGCAATCGCCTCGGCATAGAGCTGGCGCTCTGCACGCGCGCCCTGCGCATCGCCATGCTCGGGACGGAGCATCGCGGCGAGCGCGGAATCGGCGAGCAGCTCGTCCGCCGTGCGGACCTCCACACAGCCGAGACGCTGCAGCTCGCGCAGGAGCTCGTCCCGCACGGCGGCAGGTGCGATCACCTGCATTTTTTTCATTTTGACGATCGCCATCAGCCGTTCACGATCCTTTCAACGACGAAGTCGACCGCGTCCGCTTCGCGGGCTTTTGCCGCGCTGCGGAGCGCTTCCCTCTGCTGCTCGCTTTGGCGGGCGAGCTCCGCCGCGGCGGTTTTGGCGCGCTCATCGGCGGCTTTTGCGAGCTCGGACGATTCCGCAGCGGCGCGCTTTGCCGCCTCCGCTAACATCGCCTCGCCCTGCGCTCTTGCCTCCGTGACGGATTGCTTTGCGGCCATCGCTGCTTCCGCCTTGGCGCGTCTGAGTCGTTCCTCCACGGCGGTCAGGGTCTCCATGGCCTCCAGAGACATAAATGCAACACCTCCAATTGTCTTTGTTTTCTTATCCGTCCGCTGCCGGACGGATAAGCGCGGGTCCTTTGTTTCTTTTGTGCATGCATTCCGTTATTTTATCCTATTTTGGAAGCAATTACAA
>OLXM01000092.1_pt1 | contig 17590 bp, 13 predicted proteins | sample 1673361 | NCBI WGS metagenome assembly OLXM01 (sample SAMEA103958109, study PRJEB25191) | human gut metagenome | biome: human-associated habitat [ENVO:00009003]; feature: intestine environment [ENVO:2100002]; material: feces | place: Germany | collected 2013/2015
GTCAGGCCGTCGTCGCTTTCCTGCTGCTGCACGGTTGCGCCGATTCCCGCGTCCACCATCACCCCAACCGCGCGGTTGAGCGTGTTCAGGAAAAACCGGACGTCCTTGAACAAGCGCACCACATGGCGGCCGCTGTCCTGCTCAGGCAGCGGCTCCGGCTTCTCCTTCGCCTTGAGAAACTCGTCGATGTACTCCTCAGTGCGGCTGACGTTCAGTTCGTGCTCGATGATGTAGTTGGTCACGTTGATGCGGTCGGCCTCCTCGCTCAGCCGCAGCAGTGCCCGGGCGTGCCGCTCGGTCAGGTTGTTCCGGCGGATGAGCTCCATGTTCTGCTGCGACAGCCGAAGCAGCCGCAGCTTGTTCGCCACGGCGGACTGGGTCTTCCCTACCTTGCGCGCGGCCTCCTCCTGCGTCAGGCCGAACTGGTCGATGAGCCGCTTGAAGCCGTTCGCCTCCTCGAAGAAGTCCAAATCGCGCCGCTGCAAATTCTCGACGAGCGCGATCACCGACGAGTCCTCCCCGTCCGCGTTGATGAGCAGGCAGGGCACATCGGTCAGCCCTGCGACCCGTGCCGCCCTCAGCCGCCGCTCCCCGGCGACCAGTTCATACCCGCCGCCTGCCGTCCGCCGCACGGTCAGCGGATTGAGCACGCCGTACTGACGGATGCTCTCCGCGAGCGTGGCGATAGCCTCCGGGTCAAAGTACCGCCGCGGCTGATTGGGATTGCGCGAAATCTCGGAAATACGAACGCGCCGCAGCACCCGGTCTTCCCTGCCGGACACGAGCGTCAGAACCGATTTCATCATATTTTGCCTCCTTTTTCTGCTGTGCCCGATGAATGGGGGTACTGCACCCCTTTTTTCTGTGGCACGGCCGTCCTCTGGTAATAGATTACCACAAATTGGCGTTGAGGCAAGCAAAATCGACCGCGCAATCTGCCCTCTGCGACAATTCTCTGTCATTTCCACGGAAAAAGCGGCCTCGTCTACTATTTTCGGACAGAAAATACCCTCTGTAATTATATCACAGAGGGTAAACTATTTGTATAAAGTCAGAGCGGACTGGTCTGAATTTTCTTGAAGCGGCGCGGATACTGCGCGGGCGTTTCGCTGATTTTCGGAAGGCGCACAAGCGCACGCTCCACCCCGTCATGCGGCACGGTGTAGCGCAGCGTTTCCGGCTCGCCAATGCCCAGCACCTCGAAGGCATGGGCCGCGCCCTGCACTTCTTCCGCGCAGTCGGCCGCCTTCATGGCGAGGAACACGCCGCCGGTCTTGACCATCGGAACGGCAAGCTCACTCAGCGTCCGCAGGTCGGCCACCGCACGCGAAACCGCCATATCGAAGGACGCGCGGTTTTCCTTTGCAAAATCCTCCGCGCGGGCGTGCACGGCGGTGACGTTGGTCAGGCCGAGCACCTCGATGACTTCGTTCAGAAAGTCGATGCGCTTGCGCAGAGCGTCGAGCAGAACGAACTCGGTCTGCGGACACAGAATGGCGAGCGGCATACCCGGGAAGCCGGCTCCCGTGCCGACGTCGAGCACCCTTCCCCCCTGCGGCATATGCGGCGCGAGGGCGGCGCAGTCGAGGAAATGGCGCGTCACAACCTCGGTCGGGTCGGTGATGGCCGTCAGGTTCATCACCTTGTTTTTCTCGAGCAGAAGCTCGGAAAACTTCAATAAATTATCAATCGTTTTGTCGCTGACCTCGGATAAATATTCATTGAGTCCGGTGCGCAGCAGTTCGCGGTCGGTCATGCCTTTTCCTCCTTTCGATGGGTTTCCATATAAATCATCAGCGCGGTAATATCCGCCGGCGAAACGCCGGAAATGCGTGCCGCCTGACCGAAGTTCAGCGGCTTTACGGCGTTCAGCTTCTGCCGCGCCTCCAGACGCAGCGAATTGACCTCGCCGTAGTCCAGGTCGGGCGGCAGCGGACGGCTCTGGAGCTTGCGGTACTGCTCGACATCGCGCTCCTGACGTTCGATATAACCCGCGTATTTGATACGGATCTCGACCTGCTCACGGATGACCGCAGACAGTTCCGGGCGCTCCGGGTCGAACTGCGCGAGCGCGGCGTAGCTCAGCTCCGGACGGCGCAGCAGGTCGATCAGCTTGCAGCCGGCCTTGAGCGGCGTGGAATGGTGCGCCTCCAGAAGGGCGTTCAACGCTTCGCTCGGCGCGACGCCGACAGAGGCCACGCGGTCGATTTCCTGCTGCACGGTTTCGTACTTTCGGCGCACTTTTTCGCCGCGTTCGGGCGAATTAAGGCCAACACGGACGCCAATCGGCACGAGGCGTTCGTCCGCGTTGTCCTGCCGCAGCAGCAGGCGGTACTCCGAGCGTGAGGTCATCATGCGGTACGGCTCACTCGTGCCGCGCGTCACCAGATCGTCGATGAGCGTACCGATATAGCCGTCCGCGCGGTCGAGCACGAGCGGCTCCTCGCCCTTGATTTTGAGGGCGGCGTTGATGCCGGCGACAAGGCCCTGCGCCGCCGCCTCCTCGTAGCCGGACGAGCCGCAGAACTGGCCCGCGCCGTACAGACCGGAAACCTTTTTGGTTTCGAGCGTCGGGCGCAGCTCCAGCGGGTCGATGCAGTCGTACTCGATGGCATACGCCGGGCGCATGATTTCCGCGTGCTCCAGACCCTTGACCGAGTGCAGCATTTTGCGCTGCACATCGAACGGCATGGAGGACGAAAAGCCCTGCACGTAAATCTCCTCGGTGTCCAGACCCATCGGTTCCAGGAACAGCTGATGGCGCGGCTTGTCCGCGAAACGCACGACCTTATCCTCGATGGACGGGCAGTAGCGCGGCCCGACGCCCTCGATTTTGCCGCCGTAGAGCGGCGAGCGGTCGAGATTCTCGCGGATGATTTCGTGGGTTTCGGCGGTCGTATAGGTCAGGTGGCAGACTGCGCGGTTGTCGGGCGGATGGTCGGTTTCGAACGAAAACGGGATGATTTCGTCCTCGCCCTCCTGCACCGCCAGACCCTCGAAGTTGATCGAGCGGCGGTTGACGCGCGGAGGCGTGCCGGTCTTGAAGCGCTGAAGCCGCAGTCCCAGACCGCGCAGCGACTCGGTGAGCGGCTTCGCCGCCGCCATACCGTCCGGGCCGGACTCGCGCGAATACTCGCCGATAATGACGCGGCCGCCGAGGAAGGTGCCCGAGGCGATGACAACCGCCTTGACCGCGTGGCGCACGCCGACAGCGGTCACGACCGCCGAAACCGCGCCGTTCTCCTGCTCGATGGAAATGATCTCGTCCTGCATGAGAAACAGGTTTTCCTGCTGCTCCAGAACGTGCTTCATATACGCTCTGTATTTAATTCGGTCGGCCTGCGCGCGCAGAGAATGCACGGCGGGACCCTTTCCGCGGTTGAGCATACGGTACTGAATGCAGGCCGCATCGGCCGCCCGCGCCATCTCTCCACCCAGTGCATCGATCTCTCGAACGAGGTGTCCCTTGGCGGTGCCGCCGATGGCAGGATTGCACGGCATATTGCCCACAGCGTCCAGATTGATGGAAAAACACGCGGTTTTCGCACCCAGACGGGCACTTGCGAGCGCGGCCTCGATGCCCGCGTGACCGGCTCCGATCACCGCTACATCAAACGCTTCTGCGTCAAAAACCGTCATCGTGCGGCCCCTCCTTTCTTCTCTCGAAATAGCAAAATGTTCATCGGTCCCTCTCTGTGTATAACTGTTGATAACTCTGTGGAAACTCTGGATAACTCTCAATTTATTGACCAAAAGTAATATACATAAAGTATTATTAGTTTATGAATTTACAATCAGCAATATTTTTGCCTGAAAAAGGGGCCGCTGCGCGCGGCAGGCGACCCCTTATCCACATTGTTTCCACATTCGGGTTTCTGTGTCACTTGCCGACGCAGAAATCGCTGAAAATCCGGGTGACGACCGACTCGGTCACGGTTTCGCCGGTGATCTCGCCGAGCGCGGCAATCGCGCCCTCCGCGTCCATCACAACGGCGTCCGGCGTCATGCCGCACTGAGCGGCGTAAAGCGCCGCTTCGCAGCGTTCTGCGGCGCGGGCAAGCGCGGCGGCCTGCCGGGCGTTCGTGATGAGCGCACCGTCCACGACGGTCTCTCCGAAGCCGATGGTGGACGGGATGAGCGAGAGCAGCTGCTCCATGCCCTCTCCCGTCTTGGCGGACAGGCAGACCACGTGCTCGAACTGCCGGCGGAGAAGCTCGACGTCAAGCTGCTGCGGCAGGTCGGCCTTGTTCAGCACCGCAATGGCGCGGTGGCTCGCCGAACGGGCAAGAACGAGCATATCCTCCTCCCCCATCGGCCGCGAGCCGTCGAACACCGCGAGAATGAGCGCCGACGCGGACGCCTCCGCCATCGCGCGGTCGATGCCCGCCTGTTCGATGGGGTCGGTCGTGTCGCGCAGTCCCGCCGTATCGGTCACGCGGAGCAGGATCTGGCCGACCTTGACGTTTTCCTCGATAAGGTCGCGCGTCGTGCCGGGAATATCGGTAACGATAGCGCGTTCGCGTCCGAGAAGCGTGTTCAGCAGGGTGGATTTTCCCGCATTCGGGCGGCCGAGAATGACGCACGGCACGCCCTCGCGCAGGATACGTCCCCGCTCGTAGCTCTCCGCCATGCGATAGAGCTGACTGGTCGTTTTATGCAGCAGCGCCGCCGCATCGTCGAACAGAACCGGGTCGATATCCTCGTCCGGGAAGTCCACGACCGCGTGGAAATGCGCGACCATGCCGAGCAGATTTTCACGCATCTGCTGCACGGGCGAGCCGACCGCGCCCATCATCTGAGCGGCGGCGTTCTGCGCGGCCTCGACCGTGCGCGAGGTGATAAGGTCGTGCACGGCCTCCGCCTCGGACAGCCCCATTTTGCCGTCGAGGAAGGCTCTGCGCGTGAACTCTCCGGCCTCCGCCTGACGCACGCCGTGCGCAAAGAGCGCATCGAGCGCCGCCGTCATGACGGCTGTCGAGCCGTGGCACTGAATTTCGGCCATATTCTCGCCCGTATAGGTATGCGGTGCGCGGAACACGACCGCGTAGCAGGCATCCAGAAGATGTCCGCTTTTGTCGAAAAGCGTGCCGTAAACCAGCTTCTGCGATGCCGCATCTGCCAGAGAACTGCCGTTTTTCGGCACAAAAACCGCGCTTACTGCACCGATCGCCTGCTCGCCCGACACACGGATAATGCCGATCGGCCCTCCCGATGTGGCAACAGCGGCAATCGTATCATTCATAGATGATACCTCTGCGTTAATGACGCTGACGGCCGTCCGGTGCGATAACGACACGGCGGTTCGGCTCGGTGCCGGTGGAGTAGGTCGTAACGCCGTTGAAGTCCTGAAGAGCGGCATGGATGATGCGGCGCTCATACGGGTTCATCGGCTCGAGGGTCATCGAGCGGTGGCTCTTGACGACCTTCATCGCCATCTTGCGAGCCAGACGCTCCAGGCTCTCCGAGCGCTTCTCGCGGTAGTTTTCGGTATCGACCGACAGGCGGACGTGCTCATCGAGCGCGTTGTTCAGCACGAGCGAACCGAGGTACTGGATCGCGTCGAGCGTGTCGCCGCGGCGGCCGATGATCGGGCCCATGTCCGGGCCGGACAGCTCAAGACGCAGCTGGTCGCACTCGACCTGCGGCAGAACGGTCACCTGACCCTCGACGCCCATCTTCTCCATCAGGCCGAAGATGAACGAGGTCGCAAGCTCCTCTGCCTTCTTCATGCACTCCTCGGAAACCGGGATCAGCTCGCGCTCCTTGGGAACGGACGGGGTGACCGGGCGCTCCTCGCGCGGGCGGCGCTCACGGCGCGGACGGTCGCCGCGTTCACGGTGCGGGCGGTCGCTGCGCTCACGGCGCGGACGCTCTACCTCGAGCTTTTCCGGAACGAAATCCGCCGGAGCCGCCTTGACCAGACGCGGGGTGTCGTCCTCGTCGGTGATGGACAGCTTCTGCGGCTTCTGAGCCGGCTTTTCCGGCTTCGGCGCCGGCTTTTCCGCCTTGGGAGCCGGCTTCGGCTCGGGCTTCTTTTCTGCAACATCGGGGGCTTCGTAGGTCACGCGGACGCGCGCCGGGGTCGCACCGATGCCGAAAATGCCCTTTTTGCCGTTGTCGAGTACCTCTACGGATACGTCATCGCGGTCAAGACCCAGCTGACGCAGCGCGTTTTCGATCGCTGCATCGCGGTTCTCGCCGGTTGCTTCTAAAAACTTCTGCATGATTTACTTGTCCCCCTTCTTTTTCTCGCTGCGGGACTTCTGTGCCGCGCGGTTTGCCTCGCGCTTGGCCTTTTTCTCTGCCTCGAGCCGTTCGGCTTCGGCGGCCTGCTCGGCCTCCTTCTTGTCCTGGATCTTGCGGATCTCGGGCTGGATGAAGCCCAGGGCGATGAGCACCACGGGCGTCACCACGTTGAGGATCATGGTGAAGGGCCATGCGGCGCAGCAAGCGATAGCGCTCGACTACTTCAGCCCGCACACAAAGAGGCGCGGCCCCACAAGTTGGGGTCGCGCCTCTCTTCGTTTGCCATGCAACGGGCGCCCGCCTCACGCGAGACGGGCGCCCGTTTTCGTTTCGCGCGGCACCAGCGTGAGTAAAACCAGCGCGAGAAGGCCAGCAGGCCCAAGCCGCTCCCCTATGCCAGGGCGGCAACGACCTTGTCGCCCATCTCGGCGGTGCCGAGGATGTGGTCGGCGGGGGTGTCCTCGTCGGCGATGTCGCGGGTGCGCCAGCCCTCGTCGAGGACGCGCTCCACGGCCGACTCGATCCAGCCGGCCTCCTCGGTCATGTCGAGGGCGTAGGTGAGCAGCATGCCCGCCGAGAGGATCTGCGCGAGCGGGTTGGCGACGCCCTGGCCCGCGATGTCGGGGGCGGAGCCGGCGCTCGGCTCGAAGAGGCTCACGCCGTCGCCGAGCGAGGCGGAGGCGAGCATGCCGAGCGAGCCCGTGATCTGCGCGGCCTCGTCCGAGAGGATATCGCCGAACATGTTCTCGGTCACGACGACGTCGAAGTCGGCCGGGCGGTTGATGAGCTGCATCGCGGTGTTGTCCACGAGCAGGTCCTCGAGCTCCACGTCCGGGTACTCCTCGTCGTGGACGCGGTGGACAATCTCGCGCCACATGCGGGAGGTCTCGAGCACGTTGCGCTTGTCCACGCTCGTGACCTTGTTCCTGCGCTTGCGGGCCGCCTCGAAGGCCTGGCGCGCGATGCGCTCGACCTCGTACTCGCGGTACTCCATCACGTCGTAGGCGCGCTGGCCGCGGCCGCCGTCGGCGCCCGCGCCCTCCTCGCCGTAGAAGCGCTCGCGGCGCCCGAAGTAGATGCCGCCGGTGAGCTCGCGGACGAGCACCATGTCGACCCCGCGGATGACCTCGGGGCGCAACGTGGAGGCGCCGGCGAGGGCGTCGTAGATCTTCACGGGACGCAGGTTGGTGTAGAGGCCCAGCCCCTTGCGGATGCGCAGGAGCCCCTGCTCCGGGCGCGGGGCGTTGGGGTCGGTGGAGTCCCACTTCGGGCCGCCCACACTGGCAAGAAGGACCGCGTCGGCGGCCTTCGCGGCCTCGAGGGTCTCGTCGGGCAGCGGGTCGGCGCACGCGTCGATGGCGGCGCCGCCGATCAAGTGGTCCTCGAACACGAACTCGACGTCGGCCTTCCGCCCCACGGCGGCGAGGACCTTCTTGCCCTCGGCGATGATCTCGGGGCCGATGCCGTCGCCCGGCAGGCAGCAGATCCGGTAGGTCTTCGATGCCATGGCTACTCGCCCTTCCGCTCCGCGAGGACGCGCTTGGTGCGCGCCACGAGGCCGCCGTCGTTGATGATCTCCTGGATGAAGGGCGGGAACGGCTGCGCATGGAAGACGGCGCCCGTGGTCTCATCCGTGATGGTGCCGGTGTCCGCGTCGACGTCGACGACGTCGCCCTCGCTGATGGCGTCGACCGCCTCGGGGCACTCGAGGATGGGCAGGCCCATGTTGATCGAGTTGCGGTAGAAGATGCGCGCGAAGGACTTGGCGATGACGCAGCTCACGCCCGCGGCCTTGATGGCCACCGGGGCGTGCTCGCGCGAGGAGCCGCAGCCGAAGTTCTCGTCGGCGACGATGATGTCGCCGGGCTTCACGCGGTCGACGAAGGTGGTGTCGAGGTCCTCAAGGCAGTGCTTGGCGAGCTCGGTGGGGTCGGAGGTGTTGAGGTAGCGGGCCGGGATGATGACGTCGGTGTCGATGTCGCGGCCGTAGCGGAAGACGGTTCCCTTGAACTGCACGGCGATTCCTTTCGTTGGCGCGGTTTCGGGCCAGTGTTCCTATTGTAGCGAACACCGCCGCGCATCCGCCCGCCGGCCCGCCGCTCCCCGCTAATGCAGCTTGAGGTCGTGTCTGACGACCTGCGAGTTCAGCCACGCGGCACGCCAGCCGCGATTCCAGCCACCCTCCCCCTCGATGTCGAGGACGGTGTATCCGCAGGCATTGACCACCGTCGTGCCGCAGGGCATCTGCCGCTCGCGCTTGAAGGAGGGGTCGTAGCCCTTGTGCACGTGGCCGTGGACCATGTAGCCGGGCCGCCAGCGCCCGAGCAGGTCGTCGAAGCACTCGAAGCCGCGGTGCGGAAGGTCCTCGAGGTCGCCCACCCCGCGCGCGGGCGCGTGCGTGAGCAGGACGTCGACGCCGCCCGCGAGCCGGATCTTCGCCTGGAGCCTCTGGGCCCGGCGGGCCATCTCGCGCTCGCTGTACATGTTCGCCCCGTCGCGGTAGCGCATCGAGCCGCCGAGGCCCGCGACGCGCAGCCCCCGGTACACGTAGACCTCATCCTCGACGCACAAGCAGCCGCCCGGCGCGCGGCGGGCGTACCCGTCGTCGTGGTTGCCGCGCACGTACAGCAGGGGCTTATTGGTCACGGTCACGAGGAACTCGAGGTAGTCCGGGTCGAGGTCGCCCGCCGAGAGTATGAGGTCGACGTCGCCGAAGCGCTTCTCGCTATAGAAGTCCCACAGGCAGCGCTCCTCGACGTCGGCGATGGCGAGCACCTTCATCGGCCCGTCGCCCCCATCGCGCGCGCCGCGGCGACGGCGGCCGCCTCCGCGTCGGCGTCGTCGGGCAGCGACCCCTCCACGTTGTCGGCGAGCCACGTCATACCCACGACCTCCGCGCTGGGAAGCGGCGGGAACCCGGCGAGCTGGACCACGCCCTGCTGGCTGTGGAGCTCGCCGGCGAAGGGATGGATGGTGCCGGCGACGATGCCCTCGTGGAGCATCCGCACGAGCTTCTTCGTCTGGTACGGCAGCCCCGGCGAGAGGCGCACGTCGATGACGCCGGAGCCCATGCCGTACCAGTAGCTCACGGCCCGGGCGTCATCGCCGCTCGTCTCGGCGTCCCATGAGCCGTGCAGGAGGCTGCGCACGATGAGCTCGTAGTAGCGGTCCCAGTGCCACACGGGCCAGGCGATGTCCTCGAGCGAGCCGCCGCGCAGCCGGTGCAGGCCGTAGGCGCCCCCGTCGGCGTAGGGCCCCGCGACGTCGGAGCCGCTCATCACCGAGAGCCCGCGGCCGCGCATGAGCGCCGCGAGGTCGCCCGCCCCCTCGGGCGGGTAGACGAGGACGACCCGGGCCTCCGGGTCCATGAGCTCGGCGCCAACGGCGAAGGCGTTGATCTCGGCCACCGAGCCGAGGTTTCGGCTGTTCACGCGGTAGCCGATGCGGTGGTTGTCGGCCATACTCGCCGCGAGCGCGCCGAGGAGGAACTTTGCCTCGTACATTTTTCCGTAGTAGGAGCGCACGGAGTGGTGCGGCAAGCCGATGGAGCAGTTGAGGAACCGCACGTCGGGGTACTGGATCGCCGCCTTGACCGTGAAGTCCATGAGCGTCGGCGCGGTCGTGAAGACGACGTCGGCGCCGTTGGCCGCCGCGGCGTCCACGGCGTCCATGAAGCTGTCCTCGTAGGAGCGGTTCTCGTAGACCGAGGTGCGCACGATGCCGCCGAAGTAGCGCTCGATGTGTTGACGGCCGAGGTCGTGGACGTAGGCCCAGGCGGACTCGGAGCAAGGGCGCTCGTGGATGAACGCGACGCGCAGCGGGCGGCGGGCGGAGTAGGCCGTCTTGCCCATAAAGAAGCCCAGCACGCCGCGCGAGGGGGCCGCCGCGGGGTCCTCCTCCCCCTGCGACGCGGGCTCCTCGACGAGGTCGACGCGCTCGCCGTCGGCGCGGCCCTCCATGACGAGCTCGCGCCAGATCTTTCCCAGGCGGTCGACGACGATGGAGGACGCGAGGTCGAGCAGGCGATCCTGCGTGTACACGCCCAGGTAGATGAGCATGGCGTCGGCGGGGGTGATGTCCAGGTGGTCGCCGCCGGCGCGCACATAGGCGCTCTTGAAGAACGAGAAGGTCTGGTGGAGGTAGCTCACGGCCTCGCGCGGCCACTTCTGCGAGAGGTCGCGCCCGAAGCGGCGCGCGAGCCTCCGGTAGCTACCCTCGCGCGAGAGCTCGATGTCGTAGAGCGGGCAGGCGCGCCAGAACTCGCAGAACTCGCCGTACATGCGCGTCTCATGCGTGTTCCACCTGCTCGGGTACAGCCGCGTGACCTCGGCCGTCACCGCGGGGGCTCCCAGGTACTTGAGCACGCTCACGCGTTTATTGCCCTCTTGCACGTAGAAGCGGTGCATGAACTCGATGACCACGATGGGGTCGCGGTAGCCCTCGCTCACCTGGATGTCGTAGAGGTTCGACCACTTGGTCGCGAACTCCGAGCCCGCCTCGAGCAGGGGCATGAAGATGCGGCTAAAGGCGACCTGCCGGCCCCTCGTGACGGTGCCGACCACCATGTCGAGCGGGATGTCCACGAGGCCGACCTTCTCTCTGCCGGCGCAGAGTCCCTCGTCGACGAGGGAGTCCAGGTCGGTGAGGTAGGGGTGGCGGCCCTCCGACGCAGCGCGCCTGCGGTCGCGCTCACCGCGCTTGAGGGCTTTCTTGTATTCCTCGATGGACATAGGCTTGCCTCGACTCCTTCTGGTGATCGGCGGCGCTAGTTTAGCATGTTCAAACATGTTGATGGACGATGAGACGCCCGGTTGCCCGCCATACTCGCACGAGCGGACAGAGAAGCGCCCCGGCATCCGCGGTGGACGCCGGGGCGCTTGCGCTCTGCATCTCTGCCTAGTCCAGGTCGCTCGGCAGCGCGATGTGGCCGGCGACGGCCGATGCCGCGCAGACTGCCGGCGAGGCCAGGTAGACCTCGGAGGTCGGGTCGCCCATGCGGCCGACGAAGTTGCGGTTGGTGGAGCTCACGCACTTCTCGCCCGCGGCGAGGATGCCCATGTAGCCGCCCAGGCACGGGCCGCAGGTGGGCGTCGAGACGACGCAGTGGGCGTTGATGAAGACGTCCATGAGGCCCTCGTGCACGCACTGCAGCCACACGCCCTGCGTCGCCGGGATGACGATGCAGCGGACGCTCGGGTCGACGACGCGGCCGCGCAGGACCTCGGCGGCGGCGCGCATGTCCTCGATGCGGCCGTTGGTGCAGGAGCCGATGACGGCCTGGTCGATCTTGACCTCGCGGCTCTCGGCCACGGGGTGGGTGTTGGAGGGCAGGTGCGGCCACGAGACGCACGGCACGATGTCGGCCGCGTCGATGTGGATGACCTGCTTATACGCAGCGTCGGCGTCCGGGTGGAACTCGCGGATCGGGCGCTTGGCGCGGCGCTCGACGTATTCGCGGCACTTCTCGTCGACCTCAAAGAGGCCCGCCTTGCCGCCGGCCTCGATAGCCATGTTCGCGATGGTCAGCCGGCCCTCGACCGAGAGCGCCTCGATGGTCGAGCCCGCGAACTCCATGGCGCAGTAGAGCGCGCCGTCGACGCCGATCATACCGATGATGTGCAGGATGATGTCCTTGGCGGAAGCCCCCTCGGGCAGCTCGCCGTCGATGACGAAGCGGATGGTCTCGGGCACCTTGAACCAGGCGCGGCCGGTGGCCATGCCCACACCGGCGTCCGTGGAGCCCACGCCCGTGGAGAACGCGCCGATGCCTCCGTAGGTGCAGGTGTGGGAGTCCGCGCCGATCATGAGGTCGCCGGGGACGACAACGCCCTGCTCGGGGAGGAGCGCGTGCTCGATGCCCATGCATCCCTGCTCGAAGTAGTTCGTGATGTGGTGCTCGTGGGCGAAGTCGCGGGTGACCTTGGTCTGCTCGGCGCTCTTGATGTCCTTATTGGGGCTGTAATGGTCGGGCACCAGGCAGATGCGGTCGCGGTCGAAGACCCCGGCGCCGATCTCGCGCACGGTCTTGATGGCGATGGGCGCCGTGATGTCGTTGGCGAGCACGAGGTCGAGGTCGCACTCGACAAGCTGCCCGGGGACGACCTCGTCGAGGCCCGCGTGGGCGGCCAGGATCTTCTCGGCCATGGTCATGGGACGTGCCATGTGAACTCCTCTCCAAAGAGGGCCGCCTCCGGCCGCCCCCCAGTAAACTCAACATTCCAATAATACCAAGACGCGCCGTGCGCCCGTGAGCGCTCCCCTACAATTGATGACGCTCATCACGCGCAGCAAAGAAGGACAGACATGACGCTCCAACAGCTCCGTTACCTCATCGCCGTCGCCGAGTGCGGCTCCATCAACGCCGCCGCGGGCGACCTCTACACCTCGCAGTCGAACGTGTCGGCCGCCGTGAGCGAGCTCGAGCGCGAGCTCGGGATCGAAATCTTCACCCGCAGCAACCGCGGCGTCACGCTGACCAACGACGGCACCGAGCTGCTCGGCTACGCCCGGCAGGTCGTCGAGCAGGCGGACCTCCTTACCGCGCGCTTCCGCGAGAAGGCGGCCCCGAGCGCCCGTTTGGCGGTCTCGACCCAACACTACGCCTTCAGCCTCGCCGCCTTCGTCAACGTCGTCGAGAGCTTCCAGGGCAGCGAATTCGAGTTCGTGCTGCGCGAGACCACGACGGCCCAGATCATCGAGGACGTGAGCCAGTTCAGAAGCGAGGTCGGCATCCTCTACCTCGACGACTTCAACGAGCGCGTGCTCAGGCGTGCCATGGCCGACGCGCGCGTGGCGTTCACGCCCCTCTTTTCCGCAGACGTGCACGTGTTTGTCGGGACGGGGCACCCCCTCGCGGGCAGGCCGTCCGTGCGCCTGGACGAGCTCGCCCCCTACGCGCGCTACAGCTTCGAGCAGGGCACCGTCAACTCGTTCCATTACAGCGAGGAGCCGCTGGCCTATGTGCCGTGCTCGAAGAACATCCGCTACACGGACCGCGCGACGCTCTCGAACCTGCTGACGAGCTACAACGGCTACACGCTCTCCACGGGGGTCCTCACGAGCGAGATGCAGTCGGGCATCGTGAGCATTCCCTTGGAGGACGCCCCCACGATGCACGTGGGCTACATCATGCACGAGGAGCGGCGCGCGACCAAGCTCGTCGAGCGCTACATCGCCGAGCTCGAGCGCGTGATCGCGGCGAACCCGAGCGTTCAGAGCGACTAGCGCGGGGCGACGCCGGAAGGCCGGGCGCGCCGCCCCTCTTGCCACGCGCGTCGGCAAGAGGGGCGGGGCGCCTCGTCGTTACTTGCCCTGCTTGGAGCGGGCGGTCTGGATCATGCGGTTGATCGCGTTGACGTAGGCCTTCGCAGAGCTGACGATGATGTCGTTGTCCGCGCCGCGGCCGGTGTAGACCTTGCCGTCCTCGGCCGTGATGCGCACCGTGACCTCGCCGATGGCGTCGATGCCGCGGGTGATGGCCTTGACGGAGAACTCCGAGAGGTCGCCGTGGACCGCGACGACCTGGTCGACGGCCTTGTACGCAGCGTCGACGGGGCCGGTGCCCGTGGCGCAGACCACGTGCGAGACGCCGAGCTCATCCGAGATCGTGGCGGTCGCGGTCGGAACGAGCGGGTCGCCGCAGGACACCTGCAGGGCGTCGAGGGTGTAGATGGCCTGCACCTCGCGCTGGCGCTCCTGGACCATCGACTCGAGGTCCTCGTCGTAGACTTCCTTCTTTTGATCCGCGATCTCGAGGAAACGGTTGTAGATGTCGTCGAACTCCTCGTCCTTGAAGGTGTAGCCGAGCTCGCCCAGGCGGTGGCGCAGAGCGGCGTGGCCGGAGCGGGCCGAGAGGATGATCTCGGAGCCGGCGGCGCCCACGTCGGCGGGGTCGATGATCTCGTAGGTGTCGCGGGCCTTGAGGACGCCGTCCTGGTGGATGCCGGAGCTGTGGGCGAAGGCGTTGGCGCCGACGATGGCCTTGTTTGCCTGGACGTTCATGCCCGTGATGCGGCTGACCAGGTGGGAGGCGCGCGTGAGCTCGGGGGTCACGATATCGGTGTGGGCGTCGAGCTCCTCGCCGTGCATCTTTATGGCCATGACGACCTCCTCGAGCGCGGTGTTGCCGGCGCGCTCGCCCAGGCCGTTGATGGTGCACTCGATCTGGCGGGCGCCGTTCTTCACGCCCTCGAGGGCCAGCGCGGTGGCCATGCCCAGGTCGTTGTGGGTGTGGACCGAGATGATGACGTTCTCGATGCCGATGACGTTGTCCGAGAGGCTCTTGATGCGCGCGCCGAAGTCCTCGGGCAGGCTGTAGCCGGTGGTGTCGGGGATGTTGACCACAGTGGCGCCTGCGTCGACGGCGGCCTGGATCACGCGGATGAGGAAGTCCTGGTCGGAGCGGCCGGCGTCCTCGGCGTAGAACTCGACGTCGTCGACGTACTTCTTTGCGTAGCTGACGCAGTGGCGGGCGCGCTCGATGCACTCGTCCTCGGTGATGTGGAGCTTCTCGCGCAGATGCGAGGGGCTGACGCCCAGGCCGGTGTGGATGCGCGGGCGCTTGGCGCTCTTCAGGGCCTCGGCGGCGCGGTCGATGTCCTTGTCGACGGCGCGGGTGAGGCCGCACACGACGCAGGAGTCGCCGGCCAGGCGGCCGATCTCCTGGACGGAGCGGAAGTCGCCGGGAGAGCTGATGGGGAAGCCGGCCTCGATGACGTCGACGCCCATGCGAATGAGCTGCTGGGCGACGATGAGCTTCTCCTCGGTGTTCATGGAGGCGCCGGGGGACTGCTCGCCGTCGCGCAGGGTGGTGTCAAAGATGTGGATCTTCCTGGTCATGGTGTGCATCCAATCGTCTAGGGCCCGAAAGCGGGCGTCGTCTGGAAGGAGGTTCCGAGATTTTTGGCGTAAGGCTGCAAAAAAGGAAGCCCCGGCCCCGTTGGGGGACCGGCGGCTTCAGGTCACGCGCGCAGGTGTCAAGATGCCCTAACGCGCGGACGATAGTAGAAGTAGGTTGAGGTCGGTGGCAAGAAGCTCAGCGCCGCCGAGAAGGACGCGCGAAATCTCGCGCTCGCTCACTCGAACGTATGCAGCCTCGTGCCGTGACATACCGGACCTCCCCTGGAGTCACGCGCCCCGTGCGGACGCGGTTCTATGACTATGACACACTTCGGGCGCGCGCGTCGCCACAAATCCGCGGGCGGCTGCGCCGATAGGTCACGGATGAGGCGCGGGCTCGGAAAGCGCGTGGCTGGGAAGCGCGTGGCCGCCCCCACCCAACGGGCGCGCCGGAACTGGGGAGCGTCGGTAATCGCGCACCGAAATCCTGGAGTGTCGGTACCGGCGGTGCCGTTTTCCCGCGCACTTCTTACCGCCGGTGCCGGATTCCGGTGCAAAGAAGCCCTTACGGCGTCGGTTTTCACCGGAAACTCCAACCATCGGTACCGACGCTCCCCGATTCCCGCGCGCCTCTTACCGACACTCCCCGATTTCGGTGCGCGATTACCGACACCCCCCGATTCCGGTGAGCGATTACCGACGGACCCCGGTTCCGGTGCGCATTCGCCGACGCTCGTGGATTCCGGAACGCGGTTGCCTGCCCTCGGATTCCCGCATCCCCACTCCACCGGCGCCGCAGGCCATGCGATGCGCGCCGGTGCCGATACGCAACGCCGGCGCACGAGCGTCGATACGCGATGTGCTTCTTTGCGGCATGGGCCGGCCGATGTCGCCCGTTGGTCCATACTTGGCAGCGAACATCCGGCAGCACACAGAAGGAGCCCCATGTACAAGCTCATCGCCGCGGACCTCGACGAGACCCTGCTCGATTCCGACCACAAGATCCCCCAGCGCGTGGTCGACGCCGTCGCCGCCGCCCGCGAGCGCGGGGTCAAGTTCGTGCCCGCCACCGGCAGGCCCAACGGGACCGTGGAGGACGTCCTCGAGACGCTCGACCTCGCCGGCCGCGAAGACGAGTATGTGATCGGATTCAACGGCGGTAGCCTCACCCGCAACTCATCGCCCGAGCCGATCGTCTACTCCGAGCTCGACCGCACGACCGTCCAAGAGCTCTGGAGCTACGGCATCGAGCGCAAGCTCTGCATCCACCTGTACACGCTCGACCCGGTCTACATGTGGAACTACTACGACTGGGAGCGCGCCTACATCGGCGGCCGCATGAACATCGTGCCGACCGACGAGCCCTCGCTCGACTTCCTCGAAGGGGAGGTCTTCACGAAGATCCTCTTTGCCAGCCAAGATATGGACTATCTGCGCGCGTGCGAGTCCGAGCTCGCCGCCGCGGGCGTGACCCGCAGGTTGGACGTCGTGTATTCCAGCGGCCGCTACCTCGAGTTCAACCCGCACGGCGTGAACAAGGGCGCGGGGCTTCTGGCCCTGGCAGAGCGCCTGGGCATCAAACAGGAGGAGACCATCGCCGTCGGTGACAGCTCCAACGACCTCGCCATGATCCGCGCGGCTGGCCTCGGCTGCGCCGTCGCGAACGCCTCCGACGAGGCGAAGGCCGCCGCCGGCTACGTCTGCGCCGGCAGCAACGACGACGGTGCCGTCGCCGAGATCATCGAGAAGTTCGTGCTCGGATAGCAACGCCGCGCCTCAACGCGGCGCGGCGCCGCGAAACAGTGCGCACAAAGTAAGGGGGCGCCCGCAAAAGCCCAGGTAATTTACAAGACAGTGTTTCTTTATGTACACTAACGCGACGAACCCGGGCAGCGTAGCACCGCAAACGGCACAAAGAAGGGCGGCCTCTCGGATGCGTGTATCCGAGGGGCCGCCCTTGTGATCAGTTGACGCTTCTGCGCACAACGGCGCGAGGAGCGCTACTCCATGTAGCCGCCCTTGATGGCGGACACGGCGTGCTCGGTGAAGAACTTGAGCGTGCCGGAGGTATAGCGGTTGGGGCGCGGCTTCCAGTTGGCGCGGCGCTCGGCCAGGACGGCGTCGACCTCGGCCGGCTCCATCTCCTTGCCGGCGATGCCGCAGATCTCGAGCGTGCGCTCGGGGATGTTGATGCGGATGAGGTCGCCCTCCTCGACGAGAGCGATCGGGCCGCCCACAGCAGCCTCAGGGGAAACGTGGCCGATGGCGGGGCCCTTAGAGGCGCCGGAGAAGCGCCCGTCGGTAATCAGCGCGATGGAGGCGCCCAGCTCGGGGTCGCTTGCGATGGCCTCGGTGGTGTAGAACATCTCGGGCATGCCGGAGCCCTTGGGGCCCTCGTAGCGGATGATCACGGCGTCGCCGGGCTTGACCTCGTGCGTCAGGACGGCGTGGATGGCGTCCTCCTCGCAGTCGAACGGACGGGCCTTGAGCGTAGCCTGGAACATCT
>OLXM01000093.1_pt1 | contig 17276 bp, 22 predicted proteins | sample 1673361 | NCBI WGS metagenome assembly OLXM01 (sample SAMEA103958109, study PRJEB25191) | human gut metagenome | biome: human-associated habitat [ENVO:00009003]; feature: intestine environment [ENVO:2100002]; material: feces | place: Germany | collected 2013/2015
GCGAGGCGGTCTCCAAAACCGCTTGGGTGGGTTCGATTCCCAACCGTCCCTGCCACATTTCTGGGTGTAGCTCAGTTAGCAGAGCGCGTGGCCTGGGACCACGAGGCCGTGAGGGCGGGACTCACCACTCAGACCATAAGAGGTGAAGTATGAAAAAGGTAACTCATATTACTTACGGATTATTTCTTTACAAAGGCATTCATTTTTACCGTAACATAAAAGATGTTGTAATACTAATAAAAAGGGTATGTTTCTTGTTAAAACATGGGTATACTGACCTAATGTTGTGGAGCACACGTGACTGGTTTGTATCTGGCATGAGAGATGCACTTTTGAATTACCGGTATAAGAGAGTTGGTACACCAGTTGTTATACCTGACTACAGTACAGAAAATTCAGAGAAGAATGAGTATGTCTGGAATAACATACTGGATAGAATGATTGAGTACCTTACATACATGGACGAATCAAATTCTATATATTATGACATAGATCCAAAAGTAAAATACGAGATGATGGATTATTATAAAGACAAGTTTTTCGAGCTATATGCAAAATATTTCTATGACTTGTGGGATTGAATTGTAATAGTAATAGAAATTCATATTTTCAATCATTTGGTGCATCTGTTAAGGTGCACTATTTTTTACTTGGAGGTTAGTGTGTTGGACATTCTTAGAACCAAACTGAGATTATTAAATTTACTAGGCAAGGAAATTACACGACAAAATAATAACGTTGAGTTAATTGCATCAGAGAATTTTGTTAGCGATGATATTCTAGATGCGTTAGGTAGTTGTTTTACTAACAAGTATAGTGAAGGATATCCTGCTAATAGAATTTCAGGTAATAAAGGTCGTTATTACGGAGGGTGCGAGAATGTTGACGAAGTAGAGCAACTGTGTTGTGATATTTGGTTAGAAGTGTTCGGGGCAAAAGAGAACTATCATGTAAATGTACAACCACATAGCGGGTCACAAGCTAATATGGCTGCATATTTTAGCGTACTTAATCCTGGTGATACTATCTTATCAATGACCCTTGATAATGGAGGACATCTGACACACGGTTCAAAGGTAAATTTCTCTGGCAAGCTATATAATATGGTGTTTTACAATGTTGATAACAATGGTTTAATTGACTATGATGATTTGTCAGACAAGATTAAATGGTACCACCCTAACCTTGTGTTAGCAGGTGCAAGTGCCTATTCTCGTATTATTGATTTCGAAAAGATTTATAATATTATAAATGACTTGTATTTAGATGGTTATAACAAGCCTTATTTCATGGTTGACATGTCTCATATTGCAGGACTTGTGGCAGCAGGTGCTCATTGCAGTCCTTTTGGTTATGCTGATATTATAACTACTACAACACATAAGACTCTTAGAGGTCCCCGAGGTGGAATGATATTCTGTAAAAAAGAGCTTGCAAAGAAAGTGGATAGTGCGGTATTCCCAGGGTGTCAGGGAGGACCTTTACAGAACATTATTTACGCTAAGGCTATTTGTGGCCTCGAAGCCATGACCGATTCTTATAAGGAATACATATACCAAGTTGTTAAAAACTCTCGCAGCATGGCTGCTGCATTTAAACAAATGGGGTATAAGGTGGTTACTGGTGGAACTGATAACCACATGTTTTTACTTGACTTTTCTGAAACACATCCCACTCTATCTGGAAAGGAAATACAGGAAGAATTGGATAAGCAAAATATAACTGTTAATAAGAATTGTGTACCTAATGAAAAGAGGTCTCCAATGCAAGCAAGCGGTATTCGTATAGGCACACCAGCAATGACCACAAAGGGGTGGACGGAAGATGAATTTGTGCAGTGTGCAAAAGATATTGACAGGATAATAAAAAATATGCATGGATAACTTGTATTAAATCGTGTTATCCTATATACTGCGATATGTAGGTTGGATCAGTTATAGTAAGTAGTTCGAAATATTAGTTAAAAATATTTTACAAATTACTTGTTTATTTCAAATCCTTCCTGTATAATAAAGGATGTAATTAGAAATTTAGTTAGGTGCTACGAAGTGACCCGCGGTAGTCACAGTCGGAAGATTGGTCAAAGCCCGATTTGATGTTCGGACTAAAGATCCCTTCTGAAGCAGTAGTTAAATGGAGTTTGAGGAACAGCTTAATTATATTTGCCATCTGCTGGTCCTACACAGCAGTGAGGATGGTAGGACATCCAAAAAGCGAGCAACTGCTTAGTGATAGCGCCGGACACCTCGCCCGTTGAGGAGGGAATTTGAACAAAAAGGTAAGATATGTTCACACCAGAACATAAGGGCATATGGAATGGTGAAAATACTTACCAAACCAAGCTGCCAGGTTATCTGATAAGAAGTCAGGATTTGAGGCAGATAAGTGATAGAATGCAGTACTCTCGTTTGACTTTGAGAAGAACAGTTCATATTATCACTTAATGAGTTCTATGCGTTGCGAACACTTCTCTCATTCGGGACAGAAAAGAAGGGTTAGACTCATCAATCTGCTCAAATAGACAGTTATAAGTTTGAGGGTTGCAAGGAGTTGAATGGCAATGAAGTTAGAGTTCAATAAATACTACGATCAGATTGATAAAGCTATCAAGTCTTATGAACAGTTTAGACCTTGTCATTCTATGGGTCCGGATAAAATCTGCGACAAGATTGACTGGTGTTGGAAGTGGAGAAAAATTTCCGAACATCAGATGCACAACCTGGTTGATAGAATTGTGTATCTTATGGACAATAACCTAGTTTGAGTTTATTATAATATTGGGGCGTCGCCAAGTGGTAAGGCAGTAGACTTTGACTCTACTATTCGCTGGTTCGAATCCAACCGTCCCAACCAGAGGTCAAGTAGCGCTTGACTGATGTCAGAGTAATCAGCTAACCTGACAAAGAATGAAAATGATCGCTGAAAACTGCTACTAAAGGATGCGTCCTCATTATTTACCTACAGTTAGGGGCTAGTTATCTGCGGATTACTAGTTGATAATGAGTAGTGTGACAATCTAAGCGGTAAGCTGATAAATAAGGAGCTCACAATCCTGCCGAAATATCTTCTAGAATATTTCCGCACCAAATAGAAAAGAGTGGGTGGCAAGGAATATGCCAGGAATGATTCCAAGCTTGACAAGCAAGCATAGCCAGGTGAGAAACTATTCCTGGAAATATTGCCAATTAGTTTATTAGGTAAAACATTGTAGCTTAAGATGCAATAAGTTGGTTCAATTCCAACATTGGCAGCCATCATTAGGCAAGTGGTATCACGTATCGTACCTTAATTAGCATCTGGATGGATGAGCATCTTGCCTACTATATATATTAGTAAAGGAGGATTGTTTTATTGATTGTATTAGACATTGATGATTTAATTTTTCAGTCAGAAATTGATTCAAAGACGCACAGTGAAAAGTAACTGTATTTGATCCCATGTGATCATTTATGCGGGATTGGCGGAATTGGAAGACGCGCATGACTTAGGATCATGTGTCTAAGACGTAAGGGTTCGAGCCCCTTATCCCGTACCATTTTTCTATACAGATTACAACAGTGCGATAAGTATTGAATGTATTGATAAATGCGCTCATCATCTAATGGATAGGATAAGGGTCTTCTAAACCCTAAGTCGTGGTTCGAGTCCACGTGAGCGTGCCAGGAAGCACATTAAATAACGTGGAATAAAAATAGAGGTTGTGCTGGGACGTTGAGCCTCTTATGCAAAATAATTATAATCTATGCTTAAAAGCAGCCATCTTCAATAAGTATATGAGAAAAAGAGATAACAAAATGACCTCTGAACAACTGCAACAATGGCTTTCTATACGTAAGAAGTGCGTAGTGTTTGAGGACAAGAAGAAGAAAGTGCCCAGAAAGGCAAAACATAAAAAATCATTAAATTTTCAATGATTTTACTTGTATTACTTATTATTAGGTTATATAATATGAGTGTAAATTAAATTAGGCCCTATGGACGAATTGGTAGAGTTATCGCCCTTTCACGGCGAGGTTTCCGGGTTCAAACCCCGGTAGGGTCACCAGTGCACAATTTCCTTCATGATAAGAGATATAAACTTATCGGAGTTGGGTTTAACAAATGGCTAACCACCAGGAGTTAATGGTACATCTAAGCTGGTTACTTAAATGTATTGGTTAAACTATAGAAATATATATATAGGAATATAGCTCAGCAGGTTAGAGCACTTGCCTTACAAGCAAGGGGTCGCTGGTTCGAGTCCAGTTATTCCTACCATCAAACAATAGCAGCTAACGGCAGTTTATCAGACGGGTCGGGATTAGTAAAGAAAGGCTAGTAGGCATTACAGCGGTAGGTAAGAAATCCGCAAGTCGAAATGAGTTGGGAAAACCAAATGATACGGCTTAGTCCCTCGTAAGAGGTTGAAGAGAGATTTTAAGTAAAAGGTAACAACTTTTAACTGCTCTTCGTAATTGACCATGAAACCGGGTCATAGATGCCATGTTATTGTTTTAACGGCAGGAACTGCCGGGATAGCTCGTTGATACTTGGCGCATTAGCGCCATTGAGCGAGAAGCTATTGCCTTTAGGCAAATAGTAGTTCACTTGTTTGGTGAGGAATCAAGTTATTCAAGCAAGGTCAGCTTGATATCCAAGCGCAAGGACCTGCACAGGTGAGAATGACGGATTAGTCCTTTCTTGAATAAACAGAACCTGACACTTCGATAAAAGTGTGAACGCTGATTGAAGATAAAGAAAGGCTTTATATGGGAGCGTAGCTCAGTTGGTTAGAGCGCATGACTGTTAATCATGATGTCGAAGGTTCAAGTCCTTCTGTTCCCGCCAGCGCCTATATCAGTCTAGGTCTTGAAATGATATAGAGACCAATGCATTATCTTTGTAGAAAGGTACTGTATCTGATGAAAAAAGATCATCAACTCTCGGCATATTAGAATTTTGACGAATGTTTCTTTTGAAGCACAGAAGTAGCAGGTTCGTCTCTGCGCTTAATCTACTGAACTGCAATGTTGATGTAAGCAGTAATTAGGTTCCCAAACCACTTCAGGGAGATTAAGAAAAAGTTTGCTTATTTAGTAGAAAGAGGGTTGGAGGGGCACAGCAAGTAGAATAAAAGGACCTATCCAGTATGAAATAATTATCCGTATTGGTTGATTATTCATCAGTATTAGACCACGGTGAAGCGATGCGAGGATTGTAGGAATTGGGACTATCTAGTTTCATCTAATGCCGGTATATATCTGGTTGTGTAGGTAGGCAACAAATTTGAAAGCTATTACAGGATGTGCCAAGGAGTAGAAGTAATCACCTCTGTCTACTGTGTATTTCCGCTAAATAAGTTCAGCTTTTTATTAAGGAGTTTGAAAAAATGAAAACAATTACTTTTATTAGTTATGACAAATATCCAAAAACAACTAGAAAGTCTCACATTTTTAAGAAGCGTTTTTCTTCGCTATCAGATATTGCTAAATTCCTGCAAGTTTCAAGTAAAATCTATTTGAACAATCCGATGAACGAATTTTCAAAAGACGAACTAAGAATTCTTTCAATGAAAGTTCGATCGGTAAATAGAATGAAAGTGTAGCTCAGTATATAGATTGTTTCAACTATCAATTATATGGCGGTGTGGCGTAACTGGTGAGACGCAGCAGACTTAAAATCTGCCGGATTAAGTTCTATACGAGTTCGAATCTCGTCACCGCTACCAATCTCCAGTGACAAGAATGAGTAAACTTACTTTGTCCGTGTAATATTTGGCAATCTTAGCTACGATAGTGTGAGTGCTTGGATAATCTTACTATTTCTACATCAGATAATTTCGCCAAGAAATAGAGTTATATACTGCGGAGTAGAGAAGTGGTCATCTCGTCAGCCACATAAGCTGAAGATCGTTGGTTCGAATCCAACCTCGCGCAACCAGGCCGCCTATTGGGGTTCTCGGTTATAAATCCTGGCGAGGTGTCAGGTACTAAGTTGCTGACCCACAGCAATGAAAAGAGAACGAGGCTCACATAAGCAAAAAGTAGGATAATGCTTATAATAAATCCAGCACAAAGTTGGTTGACGATAGCAAGATGCTATACAAAGCGGATAATTGGGTGGTCGGAAGTCCGTACAGTTGGGTGTGACTAGTCCCAATAAAATCAAACATAACCGAGGGTTGGGAGAGAGGGAGAGTGAGTGAGGCCAGCTCAGTGTAGGATATGTTTGACTAATATGGCTCTGTGGACGAACTGGTAGAGTTGCCGCCCTCTCAAGGCGGAGTTTGTGGGATCATGCCCCACCAGAGTCACCACGGATGATTACTTATAGTTTTCGTCGAGCAAAGGTTTTAGGTAATTGAACCGAATAATCAATGCCTATGATTTGCCTGTGAAGCTTATATGGATAAGCGATGGCTTCATACGCCATAGATAGTTGGTTCGAGTTCAACGACAGGCACCACCAGTCCAGAGTCTTGCTTCGTATTGAGGTAACTGGCAATACATAACGTGAGACTCTTTTTCAAAGCCAACAACAAAGATTGCCGTCTGGTGAGCTAAGGGCGGGATATAAACTGGTAGCACTAAAAAAGATGTATCGGACAGTAAAACGGGAATCGCTACTAATCAATAGCGGTTGTTGGAATTATACTTGCTGATGTGGCGCAATGGCAGCGCAATTGATTTGTAATCAATAGGCTGTGAGTTCGAGTCTCACCATCAGCTCCAGTAAAAGCTCGATAGAGACGGTAGGATAGTGCTGAGCATCACTGTATAAACTGCTCACTAAGAAAGGGATAATATGACTCGGGAAAATTTTAGAGGTTTTGTTCCTATAAATGTTGTTGAACAAGCAGTTCATTTCTGTGAAAATACAGAATGTCTTGATTGTCCAATTTACATTAATGATATTGATTATCGCACTCGATATGAAAAAGAAGTAGAGCATATCCCTTGTGTTGATAATTTGGTTTTTGAATTAACAAATGGAAGAACATTAGATTAAATATGCGGTAGTACTCAAGTGGTTGAAGAGGGCAGATTGCTAATCTGCTAGGCGGTGAAAGCCGTGCGAAGGTTCGAAGCCTTCCTATCGCGCCAGAGAGCAAGTGTGAGAAAGTTCTATTTGTATTACTGCTCTATAATCAGACCAATAGACAATGTATCCATGGATATGTCTAAAAGTAAGCATCTCGTAGTTCAGTTCACAGAGAATCTTAAAGAGTGTGAACACAATATTGATCTGTATTTCAATGAGAGAAAGCTTCTTTTTCAAGACGGCAGCATAGAAAGACAGACATATAAGCGGTGTTCGCCCAGCGGTTAGGGCCTAGGACTTATAATCCTATGACACTGGTTCGAATCCAGTACACCGTACCATACGCGCCAATAACTCAGTTGGTAGAGTAACGCCCTTTTAAGGCGTGAGTCGAGGGTTCGAGTCCCTCTTGGCGCACCATCATTTGGCCAAGTAGTTCAGTTGGTTAGAATGCCAGCCTGTCACGCTGGAGGTCACGGGTTCGAACCCCATCTTGGTCGCCATATGCTGCTGTAGCTCAGTAGGTAGAGCAGCGGAATGAAAATCCGCGTGTCGTTGGTTCAATTCCAACCGGAGGCACCATAAACCGTTTCTTATTAGTGGGAGGTACGGTTGTATATATCCACTAGAGCTTTATTGGTGTAAGGTGCATACTTGTTAACTAATGTTGAGCAAACATTAAGATAGCTTCTTAATGATAACAGACGCATTGGGAGAGGAGTCAGTTCGATTCTGGCATAAAGCATATGGGGCTATAGCTCAGTTGGGAGAGCACCTGCTTTGCACGCAGGGGGTCAGCGGTTCGAACCCGCTTAGCTCCACCACATATGGCGCGATACCGAAGTGGTCATAACGGAGCGGTCTTGAAAACCGTAGGCGGTGATAAGCCGTCCGTGGGTTCGAATCCCACTCGCGCCGCCATGCCTTTTCATCTGCGTATTATAGATGAGAGTGAAACCAACCATACTGGCAGGTTGTCGACGGGTTGAAGAGCCGTAGAGTCTAAACTATTCTTCTCTATTAAAGAAAGCGTCGGAAAGACGGGCAAATATCTTCAGAGTTGGTTCGAATCCAGTATAGAAGACCATTGTCTACTGGTCACCATCTACATACGACAATTAAAACTGAATAGGAGATTGAAAGGGCAATGGCAGTCCAGATAGGTGAAGCGAAGTTCGAGTCTTCAACCTGAACTTGTTCGAATCAAGCAGGGCAAGGTGCAAAACCTATCAAAATGTGCGGATATAGTGTAACGGTAACATCCGACTCTTCCAAAGTCGTGTTGCGGGTTCGAGTCCCGTTATCCGCTCCAGAGGTTTAGTTTAGAAAAGTACATCAATGTACCTCTTTTGTATAAAAAACATTGTAAATTTCTAAAAGTTACTTCATCGCTTCGCGAGAGTGCGGATATGCTGAAGTAGCTCCAAGGGTAGAGCAGTTGATTCGTAATCAATTGGTTGTGGGTTCGAGTCCCTCCTTTAGCTCCAATATATTTCTATATAATTGCATATAATATTTATGGCTCGTTAGTTCAGATGGTTAGAGCGCCGCCTTGTCACGGCGGAGGTCACTGGTTCGAACCCTGTCAGGAGACTTCAAAAAGGCACTAGCAGCAACTTTACTTACATATAATGTTTGCAAGATGGTCATGAGTGACAAGACTGATCCTTATGAGTGCCTCGTTGAAACGCTTATGAGTGATAGATATGATGCAGTTGAGGCTGCATTGAGATAAAATAAATACGCATTTAAGACAATAGTTCAAGTCACATATTATTTGTGATACTGTTCTATTGGTTATTTTTTGTTTTTCACAACCTACATATATACCGAGCCAGCTATAGAATAGTAATGAAGAGTATGAAATAACTTTACTGAGCGCCCTGATAGATAGTACTAATGCTTACTTATATAACTATTAGAAGTATGCTATAGTAAGCATGTAAGGTTGTAAAATATCAAAAAGATAAATTTTCACAACCTTTAGTTGTTACTTGTATATTACGTGTATAGGCTTTATAATAATAATGTAAATTAAATTTAATTGGAGGATGTAATCAATGGCAAAACGTGAATTCATTAAGGATTTTTATGGACGTGTTCAAGGTGAAGTTATTACAGAATCGAACGGAAATAAAAAGATTAAAGATTTCTATGGTCGTCTTTGTGGCGAATATGATGCTAAAAGAGGTATTACAAAAGACTTCTATGGCAGAGAAGTTGGCAGCGGAAATCAGCTGAACACACTGCTAGATTTTCACAAAAAGTAAGATTACTACTACTACTCCTGAGGATTTCTTCTAAATGGTAGGAAACTGACAGAGACAGTATGGTGCAAACATTAAGAGCACTCTGCCGGAAATGTAAGTTCGAATCTCACCGTCCCCTTTCTCTACGCTGGTGTAGCTCAGTTTGGTAGAGAAGTAGCCCTTTAAGCTATTGGTCGAGGATTCGAGTTACTCAACTCTCACCATTTTGTAAATTTTCAAATTGATTAAAATAGAGGTTCAAAGAAGATATCATTAAGCATTTTCGTTTCAAATAACTTTTAAATTGTAAATTAGTATTTTACAATTAATCCATAATCAATATATTATGTAAGGAGTATGTAAAATGATTGTTGAAACTAAGGATAAGAGCGGTATTACTTACTACATCGATGAAGAGAAGAGAACGGTGGTATGTAAGCTTAGAGGGGCTATGTTTGATGTGCTAGATAACTTGCTGTCCCATTATAGCTATGTTGATTTCGAGCATGACTATACGATGAAGGATTGCTATGTGGGGAAGGCAAAGTGCTCTCCTGAGGATAAGTGGGATAAGAACACCGGTAAGCGTATCGCACTTTGCAGAGCACTTGTATCCTATTACAACGATAGAGATAAGTTGTTCATGAAGGTATGTAATGATCTTGTAAGTATTAAAAACTACTGTCTGGATCAGTCCATCTACGCAGGGCATAAGGCAGATAGTTACCGAGATGAGTTGAATAAGCATCTAGGGTGAAATAAGACACAGGGTGAAAATATGTTTACAGTAGCTATTGACTTTGATGGTGTATTAAATAACCTTCCCGAAGTGTGGTGTAAATATCTAAACGATATGTATTACACCAATCAAAAAAGTGAACAAGTAGATGTACCCAGGAATTACAACATGTCGTTAAATTTTCCTAAGCTGTCGCATGAAGGCATCAATTGGCCTCTGCACAGAGATGATTTCTGGGAAAAAGTAGGTTACAAAGATTCATCCTCGAAAAAGTTAATTGATGTACTAAGATTTGAATTCCCGTTTATCAATGTCATAATCGTTACTGCTACTGATCCAGAGCATTGGACTTCAAAGTACGAGCATTGCTTTAAGAGACTTTTTCCAGGGTTTCCAAAGAAGAACATTATCCTAACTTCTCGTAAAGATTTGATCAAATGTAACGTACTAGTAGATGATAATCCAGAGTACTTACGAGCATCTAGTGCATACAAGATTCTAATGAGTGCACCATATAACGTTGATAATACCGTTGATGTTGATTCTGTATGCAGTAATTGTGAGGCTGTATTAAATACTATCCTACAACTCCGTCTTGGAAAATCATATACATACAGTAAGTAACACAAAAAGATTGACAGTATATTAAGCTAAACTATCAGTTTTCTCTAAGGAAGAATATATGGTTACTAAGATTACTAAAATGATTCCGACTACATAATATATTGTAGATGGAGTGGAATTTGAAGGAAATAAGTTACTGGAAACTCTGGATAACATAGTTAATGTATTTGATTCCTGGGTAAGCGAATTTGAGGTAGATTGGAGATGTGCTGAAAAACTTTTTGATCTCGGTTATCTTGATAAAAAATGTATTTACCATGATTATACTCTATATCACGACACAGCGGATAAAAAAGCCGAAGCTCTTCTATCTGAGATAATAAATTATAAGAAGACCTGTGAATAACAGGTCTTTTTTATTTTTTACTTGTATCTTGATAGTTATCATCCTATAATGATAGTGTAGTAAATAATTAATATATTTTTAGGAGGAATTTTATATGAGCGCATTGGTTGAGAGCATGGCCTACGTAAATGAAAATGGTGATTCCCGCAATGTCCCTTGGCACGGTCTTGGTACCCCTTGTGATCACGCAATGTCATCTGAGGAAGCGTTGGAGCTGGCTGGCCTTAACTGGACGGTGAGACCTGAGCCCGTTTATGCTAACGGGCTTGTTCTTCCTGGGTATAAGGCAAATATTCGTGATACAGATGGTGCCTTCTTGGGTATGGTGGGTGACCGCTATCAGATCGTACAGAACAAGGATGCATTTGATTTTACAGATGCACTTATCGGTGAGGGTTGCACTTACGAGACTGCTGGATCTCTGGAGGATGGCAAGAGAGTATTCCTTCTGGCTCGTATGCCTAAGGAGCTCATCCTGGGTGACGAAGTGGTTCCGTATCTGGCATTCACTAACGGCTTTAATGGTTACTATTCCATCAAGGCCTGCTGCACGCCAGTCCGCGTCGTATGTTCGAACACCTTAAATCTTGCCCTTTCTAAGGCACAGAGGACCTGGTCTACGAAGCATGTGGGAAATCTTCAGTCCAAGTTGGAAGAAGCAAGAGAGACGTTGAATCTGGCAAAGGCTTACATGACAAACCTTGCTGAGACTGCTGACATCCTTGCTAACACTAAGGTGTCTGAGGAAGAGGTACGTGATGTCCTCAATGAGATCTATCCCACCAAGACAGAAGATACGGATCGCCGTAAGCAGAATATCGAAGACATGAAGGATCAGTTCATGGTGTGCTACTTCGCACCTGATATCCTCAAGTTCAAGAACACTGCATGGGGTGCTGTACAGGCCGCCTCTGACTTTACAACCCATGTGGCTCCTAAGAGAGCAACTGCAAATTACAAGGAAAAGAACTTCGGTAAGGTTCTGGACGGTAATGTTATTCTGGATCAGATGTTCTTCAAGATGATGGAAAGAGCAAAGGCTCGTTCTGTCGCGTAAGAAGTAACAACAAAAGTAAGGCGACGGGGATATTCTCCGTCGTTTTACTTGTTTTTTGACAGATATTCTAATATACTATAGTTATACTAAAAGGAAGGAAGTAATAGATATGACTCTTGAAATGTTGTGTGAGGCTGTGAATAAAATTCGTAATGGCGCTTGTGTTCGTATCGGGTATACTTCTCAGGTTCCTGTAAAAGCTAAGTATCGTAATAGGGTACAAATCAAAAAGTGGGTTACTACAACAGGTCGCTTGGGAGTCAAGTATAGCAATATTAAGAGAGTAGCAGATAGGCTTGCTGCCCAGCAAAATAAGCCTTACAAGCCTACAAATTTTACTTGGGTTATTCCCAATAAAATCAAGTACCATCCTGAAAAGGGTACATACTATCTTAACATTAGCACCTTCCCAAAGGGTAGCCACACAAAGGTTCTCTACGATGTAGTCGTAGATGGAGTTACTGAGCTGGTTCTTACAAAAGATGAGCTTTTTGCTAAGTATAAGGAATATATCCTTCCTTCTTTTTTCAAAGAGCATAATTGCAATGAGCTTGACAATTTCATCGTAAAGGCTGAAAACGTCTTCAAAGTGGGAAGTGTAACACTTCTGTAAAGAATTGTATTTATTTATAAGGTGTTACGCAGCTAGAGCAGCACCCATTATTAGCTGCGTAACACTTTTTTGAAATCCTACAAATTAGAAATAAAGGAGGTACTCAAAGTATAACTGGCGGGAAGGTCTTATTGACCCGAACGAAAGGAGCTTAAATATCATTAATTTTTATAGAAAAGCACAACAATGTGTCATAACATTTCTTGACAATCATCGTGAATTATTTCTGGTAATTTCACTTATAGTGTTGTTACTAATTCCGGCAAAAGATAAAACTGCGGAACCAAAAGTAGACATTGAGTCTCAATCATTACTTCGAGCGGCTGTTCAAGCAGTTACTATTGAAAACACAACGAAAACAGAAAGCAGTTCACCGGAGGAAGAAGTAACTAACATTGAACAAGTATATGAAGTATCTACCGAAGCGTCTTCTTTTAAGAGTTATATGGATTATAGAGCATTGACAGATACTTCTAGTACTCAATATGAAATGCAACAATGTGCCTATACGGATGATAATGGACTTAGAAAAATTGACGAACATTTCTGTGTCGCTATGGGAACTTACTACGGTGAGTTAGGTGATGTCCTGCACATAGAAACAGATGAGGGTGCTACTTGGACAGTAATATTGTCTGATATAAAGAGTGATGTGCATACTGATAGTACACACCGTTACACTACCGCTAATCATTGTATGATGGAATTTATTGTGGATACAAATGCAATGAATTATGACATTAAACAATCCGGTACTGTTAATGCTTTAGGATTTCAAGGTAAAATTTGTAAAGTTACAAAAATAAATTGATATAGCTAGTTATACATCAAAAAAGAGAGGGTGGCGTATGCTGCCCTCTTTACTTGTGTTCTTGTTATATACACCTTACAATATTAAAAATTAGTTTGATATGAGGGAGTTAGATAATGAAAATCTTTGCAGTATCTGATGTACATGGTTTTACTTCAATTCTAAAGCGAAACCTTAGTGAAGTTGGGTTTGAGGTAAATAACCCAAATCACCTGCTTTTTTTTTGCGGAGATTTGTTTGACCGAGGATCAGAAGCAAAGGATATGCTAAAATTTATCAATGAAATTGACAACAAGATTATGGTAAAAGGTAACCACGAAGATCTTATGCAGGAAATGATTATTAGAGGATACCCATTGTTGCATGATATTCAGAATAGAACATATGACACAGCATTACAGCTTGCTTGGGATAGTTCACTAGGGGACGTTAATTATACAAAGTTATATGGTATTTTTGATAACCTGTGTTCTCAAATGGTGGACTTCTATGAGACTAGACGATATGTATTTGTTCATGGATGGATTCCCGTTACTCCAGATAAGAAAGACTGGCGTGATAGTAGTCTTTGGAAAGAATCAAGATGGCTAAATGGAATGGAAATGCAAATGAAGGGGAAGACACTCACAGATAAAACTATCGTTTGTGGACACTGGCATTGTTCATGGGGTAACTCAATAAAATTTAACGTGAGCGAATTTGACGATGATGCTATCTGAGATCCTTACACAGCGCCAGGCATCATTGCTATTGATAGATGTACTGCATACACTCAGGAAATGAATATTATTGTATTGGAGGATGATTTAATTGAGTAATGAAAATTTTGTTAATACAGTGAGTATTACTAAAGAGGAATTTTTGGATGTATTCAAAACAATCGAGAAATATCAGAAACACAGTGATGTGTTAGATAACGCAATCAGAACTGTAGGTGACGGCTATTTTATGTTTGATGCTGCGGAATCGCTGGTTAGCACTATTTGTAAACTATTAGGTATTATTATGGACTCACCGGAGGATCCAAACTACGGAAATGATATTGAATACTATATTTATGAATCTCCTCATGCTTCAATTACTGTGGATGAAAAAGAATATAAACTTGACTCCCCAGAAGCACTGTATGACTATCTTTACGAAATGAAACAACTTTCCAATAAGGAAGTGTAACTTGTATTTTCATCATAGTTATGCTATAATGTTATTATAACAATGAATGGAAGTGGCTACATGTATCAGTACTTCAACACACATCCCAAGGGAAAAATAGTAGGTGACTGTGTAAAGAGAGCAATTACTAAGGCAACAGGAATGGACTATATGGAAGTACAACGACAACTTAACAGATACAAAAAAGTAACAGGTGCTTCTTCTTATAACACAGATTACAATCCTCACAAGTATGTTGAGAATGTCCTTCATGGTGAAAAGTTAAGTTTTCCTGCAAAAGCAGGTCAAAAACGAATGACCGCAGGAACCTTCTCAGAAAAATATCCTAAGGGAAAGTATATTCTCAACATGGCGAAACACTGGTCTTGTTGTGTAGATGGTATTATCTACGATACATGGGACTGCACAGAGAAGTGTGTTTACACGGCATATCGTGTCAGATAAAAGAAAGGATATAATATAAGATGATCATTAATGACGAAATTTATGGATTCAGTAAGGTTTCGCACTCGCAGTACGACGATGCAATTAGCAGCAGCCTTTTTAATATTGACTCCCTATATGTACCCTGGGAAGACCTAAAATTGCCTAAGCGGGCAACAGCGGGCTCTGCTGGATATGATATTTATTCCCCAGTGTCTTGCGTTCTGCATCCTGGTGAAACAGTTAAATTTCCTACAGGCATTAAGTGCAATATTCCTTCTGGTTGTTTCCTAATGATTGTTCCTCGTAGTGGCGTGGGTTTCCGTACAAGTACGAGACTTTGCAACACAGTAGGGGTTGTTGACTCAGATTATACTAACTCTGACAATGAAGGACATATTTGGGTAAAACTATATATGCCGATGATTGAAGCGGAAGATAGACCCAATGAGTTAGTTATTAATAAGGGTGACGCTGTTTGTCAGGGAATCATTGTCCCTTATTATCAGTTTATTAATGAAGAACCTGCTGAAAAAAAGAGAAATGGAGGATTCGGTAGTACTACAAAGTGAGGTGAAGTATTGATGAGTTATGATATTTCATTCCGTGTAAGAGTTGAAGATAGCGATAACTGGGTAGATGTAGGAAGTTGTGAAGCTAATACAACATGGAATCTTCATGAAATGATTGTAAAATCTACTGGTCTGGAATGGAATAACGAAGCAGATAACGGCTTGTGCAAAGATGTTATTCCTCACATCATTAATGGGTACAGAGAGCTTTGTGAACATCCTGATAAGTACAAGCAATACGAGTCAAGTAACGGATGGGGAACACTTCCTGGGTGTAAGAAGTTCTTTCTGGACATTATCAACTCCTGGGAAGAATTTACAACATCTTATGCAACGGAAGACCTAACTGATTACGCCCATTTCTGGATTATATGAATATTACATACTACAACAAACCTATAATGGTTTATTTCCGTAAAGGAAATGAGGTAAAAAAGGGAATAGCATACAAAAACGAAGTTATTGACTCTGACTCATTATCTGTGTATTCCCTTAACGAAATAATACTCGTAGATATTAGTGAGTATAATCGTTCAATTTCTGAGAATACAACTAGTGTAATTACATGGCACAAAGTTTTACCAAGGGATCTTACGGAAGAGGAAATAAATCAATATGCCAGTATTGGAGTGTCAGAGGATTGGGTTCCAGAGTATACTTTTAGAGCTCCCATGCCTAAAAACGGAGAGCGTATCTTACTGCGGACTAGCTGGGGAACTGACATTGATACATGTGTTGTAAAAAATGATGGTGTAATTGATGTATATCAACTTGATGACTCGATTTTTTGGGATGGTGTGTATGAGTGGGCATATCTTCCTGAATAGTTAATGCAAATAGTAAAGTGAGGAATGTATGAACACTAAATATGTTTGTGATATTTGTAGTAAGGAAATCGAGAACAGTAGCGAAGCCAGTGAGTATAAGGTGAAGCGGCTTACACATATTTCTGGTGAAAGTTGGTGGGTACCTTTGATGGTACACAATAAATGCTGGAGAGAACTGTGTAAGAGTATTGCAGAAAAGGAGAAAATATGATGGATGCTTCTGATTTTGTAAAGAACTACATTAGGATGTGTAAGAGCGTAGGAGATTGTGAACAATGTCCATGCGGCGAGACAAATTTTTGTACCGCACCAACAAATCTACGGTCGTTAGATGGCGCAGAGGAAGTGGTACATATCGTTGAAGAATGGGCTGCTGAACATCCTCTAAAGACACGACAGAGCGCATTCTTGGAGCTGTTTCCGGATGCAGACGTTTGTGAAACAGATGGCTGTATGACCTGCCTTACATTGAACCCTTGTCAAATTTATCCGAAGATGCGGAAAGATTGTGCTGTGCGTAAGTGCTCTGATTGCCGAAAGGCGTTCTGGCTTGCGGAGGTAGATTAATTCATATGTGCATTCTAAAATAATCTTTCCTCACTAGTATAGTAAACTAACTGCAACAGTAAAACAACTTGTATTATTTACTATATAACAAATTGATATGAGGTGTTTACTTTATGGAAATAAAATATGAGTTTCCTTCTCTAAGCAGAAAATATGATACTGAAGAATACATATATGATGCTAATGTAACAGATTATATTGAAGAAGTATCAAGGAGACATCCTGGAAAAGAAATTGAACTTGCAAAAGAAGCAT